>VAPA010846922.1_pt1 | contig 25533 bp, 24 predicted proteins | sample 3395041 | NCBI WGS metagenome assembly VAPA01 (sample SAMN08290432, study PRJNA428436) | hydrothermal vent metagenome | isolation source: Deep-sea hydrothermal vent chimney | place: Indian Ocean: Southwest Indian Ridge | depth 1973 m m
AGTGATGACGCAAGCGCTGCCTCCTCGTTTCAGAGGTAATGTGCCGATTGAAAATGCACCATCGGTTACTTCACCAATGCTCCATTCCAGTTCAGATTCTCTACCTGAAGGAACAAGACCAGCAGTTGTGAATGTGTATTCTGTAGAACCAATCAAACTTGGATCAATACCCAGAGGTTCAAGAGACCTCGCAACATCAGCGATACCTCGTTGTCGCTCCATCTCAAGTCGTGCGATGGTGGTCTTAGAGTCGATATCAAGAACCTCGTCCTCTACTGCAGATATGACTTCTGAGGCAAAGTTCAGTGAGCTCTCAAGAGTTGTGTCATCAATGTCAATCCGGACTCCTGTCTTTCTTGTGGAGTCGACATCAAATGACTCCAGAAGCCTTGTTAATCTCTCAAGTGCTGAGTATACAGTTTCCTCATTGCGAGTCCTGTTTATATCAACGATTCCTGCTTGCTTTCGAATGTCAATAAACTCGAAGAGCGAGAAGTCTTCGATTGCCATCAGAACTTGTCTCTCAAAGTCTCGGTGGGATACGACCTTGGCTACTATCATTTTCTGAGGACTCATTAAGCCCATGTACCATCACCTTGAACACAGCCGAATAAACCAAAATCGCTATGGTCTATTGATTTGTGTGAGTAACGCGAGATTGCCATGCTCCAAATAACCTTTACTACTCGAACGTATCAAAGATATTCAAAGGTCAATATTTATCAAGGAGATATAATGGTGAGGCAATACAGTCGTGGACTTAGAGGAATACGCCCATGAGTTCAGCACACGATGAAATAGACCAGATTCATGAAATAGAGAGTGCAGCCCGAAAGAGAATCGAGAAGGCAGAGAAACGTGCTCGGACGATTCGCGAGGATGCAGATGAAGAAGCCAAGAAGGTTGTTGAGGTGGCTGAGCGAGATGCCAAAGTTCTTGCAACTAGAATGGTTTCAGATATTGAAAGTAGAAGGGCTAAGATTGAATCTGCGGTACTCAAGAAAACTAAAGTAACAATCAAAAATCTACAGGCTTCCGCAGCGGAAAAGAGAGATGATGCCTATCAAGCAGTCGTAAAGATGTTATTGGAGGCGCTATAGTATAATGAGCGGTATCGATAACATCATCGAGATGATCAACTCAAAGACTGCAGAGAAAGAAAAAGAGATTATTGCAGAGGCTGAGAAGCATAAGAAACAACAGCTTGGGGAGGCCAATCAAAAAGCAAAAATGACAGCCGAGGCCATCACCTCAAAAGCTGAAGACGAAACCAAAGCCGAGATTACACGGTATGAGGCTAGTGCCAAACTGAAATCAAAGTATAAACTCCTTGAAGCCAAGGACGATCTGATTGAAGAAATACTCTCTTCTGCGAAAGAACATCTGGAAAACTTACCAGGCAAGAAGGCCTACGAAAAAGCACTTGAACGACTTGTAATTGATGCTGCAACATCCCTCGAAGAAACCCCCCTTGAGATTGTACTCCCAAAGGGACATGCTTCAAACATTTCAGTCAGAACTATTGAGAGCGCTGTTTCAAAGAACACAGGCAAGAAGACAAAGATCAGGGTTTCCAATGAAAATATTCGGGCCAGCGGAGGCGCGATTGTAAGAAATACAGACAACACTCGAAGGGTTGACAACACGTTTGAAGAACGCTTCGTACGCCTTGAAAGTGCATTAAGAGATCAGATTTTTGAAATCCTATTTAGTACTGATAAGAAAGAGAAAAAGTAGAGAGTGGAGGAACCACCTCTACTGGACCTTTGAGACTTTTCAGCCAATCAGTTGGGGTATGTAGCCTACTAGAAGGAATGCAATTACGAATCCGTAAATTGCAACTGCTTCGATGAAAACTACGTACAGGATCGATTTTCCAAAAGTTTCTGGTTTCTCAGTGATTGCTCCGAGTGCTGCAGCTGAGGCAGTACCCATTCCGATAGCAGCACCAACGCCAGCTAGACCGAGAGCAAGACCTGCACCAAGTGCAAGGCCTAAGATTGCCATACCTGCACCATCGCCTGTTTGCAGAGCTTCAAAGCCAGGGGCAGAAGGTGTTCCAAGTGCCCTCAGGACGGATGAGGCATCGGTCATGGATATCAGAGATACTGCGAATGTCAGTACTACTACACCAAACAAAAGCATGACCAGACTCGTGATTCGATTGTCAAAGTTCATGTGATATTTTCCTCCAAATTCTCTACCAGATAGTTATCATTTTTCGAATGTCGTCAGCAGATTCACTTCTCTCTATACCTACAGCGATTGACCGGATATTTCTAATCTCGTAGAATTTGAGATTGAAGAATCCGGTTATCGTACCCAGATGGAACGGGAATGCTGTCATCTGAAGCTTGACTCGCTGGGCAATATAATCTTCGATTGCCAACTCAACCTCGGAAAGATCTGGGTGCTCCTCATAGAGTCTAGCAAGTCTTCCACTGAGGTGAGAGTAACGGGTTGTGTCAAGTTTCGCAAACACTTCTCTCCATGAACTAGCAGTCTTGAGAGACTCTGTGATTTCACGAGTTAACGCGAATCGTACTAGAGACTGGTCAATTGCTTTGGCATCCATTTGAAGAATCAATGCTCGCAGCACTGTTAGAACATTCCGTAGAACCACTCTTGTTGCAAGAAGGTCTAGGACACGGTTTCGGTCTTCTTTCGAGAATTCTTTGAGAGCAGTCAGAACTTTCTTGAGGTGCCATTCTTCGAGTGCAACCTCAAGTGGTGCTGTCGAATCAAATTCCTCATATTTGGGAAATTTTGTGAGGAGTGCCACTTTCATGTCCCGGAAGGGAATTAGGTCAATTAGCTTGCTTACTGAATCAGCATCCACAAGCAAGGAAAATTGATCTACTTGTGTGGGAGATAGTGGTACTGAGAACCGAAGTATCTCATCCCTATCAAGACCCACGTGGACTCCACGGATAATCGACTTGATGCTCTCTGCAAGAAACATTTCAAGGTAGGTCTTTGTAAAATCTTGAACTTTTCCTGTGATCGACCTTGATAGATTCGTGCTCACATCAGCAAAATCCTTGGAAAGGATCAATGCAAGATCCTCAGGAGTTGGTCTTGCTGTTGATGATTCTTTACTGATAACCTGACCGTAGTAGGTACTGGAAAGAATCTTGATGAAATCCTCGTAGCTCTTGCTCTGGAGTAGACTCTCATAGGTGCCAACTGAAAGGAATCGAGACTTCATACCTCTGATTCTCGCATTGACAAAGCCATACTCGTTTGCTGCTCGAGACGCCATCATGATTTTTCTGCCTCTTCTGTATCTGATGAGGACTACTGACGGGGTTCCTAGTCCCGATATAAGCTTGACGAAGGAACTACAGACCCAATAACTAGAGTAGAAGAATTCAAATAATAAGCAATCCACTGTCGTTTTGTTGGTCAATATGACAGCACCTAGTGATGACTACATCAATCTTGGAAGCCTATTTAGAAACTCAGCAACTGTCACATTCGTCATTCAGATCGTAGCGGTCATCGTGATGATTGGGTCATTGGCGGCGTTTACTATAGGTGGCTTGTTTTTCGCACTTGGCGATGAACTTCAAATCCTTGTTCTTCTTATTGCGAGCATCATATCATTACTGATCTTTCTCGCTGCGATGAGTGTGTTCGTCCGTTTCTCAAGACGGATTGGAGATGCTGTCGTAGGACCAGGAATCGAAGAAGTCAGGATGAACACGCCAAGAGTGAAGACCGTAGTTGCCATCTATGCGATTCTTGTTGCACTAATGGGCATCACAGGAGTCTATTCTTGGTACCTCATAGATGCAAATTACCTGATTCCATGGGCAGCTAGTCTGGGTTCGTTTTCCATCCGAATATTCGGAATTGCCTTGGGAGCTTTCGTCATTGCGCTGTTGATTCAGATAATCATTGCAGGAGTTGGAAGAAGTGCAACTAAGGTCATTATCGAGGTCTTAGATGCAGATGATTCTGAATTCCTCGAGTGATTAAACCATATCACTCGTCTTCACCGGATTCAGTGTCAGGGGAATCTAAATCAAACTTCACATCCTCGAGAATCTCCTCCATTGGAGGCAAGTACTTCCGAGGTTGTTTGGTTTGACTATCAAGTGTATCAAAGTAACCAATAGTTATGTAGACACTATATACACCGAAGACAAAACCAATGAGTGAACCGAGCAGGGCACCCCACATCGCACCAGATGGACCCCCAATTGCCTGTCCAACAATCTGACCGGCAAGGAGCAGTGCAATGACTGCACATGGAAGTTCCGAACCTACAGCAATCCAACGACCCACTCCTCCCCAACTGCTTACTTGCCGGGTATCATCACTACTTGACCCACTCATGACTCAGCAATCTCCCTTCGCGCAATATCTCTTTTGGTCAAATGTACCATGGTCAACGTTTTTGTGAGTGTGAGGTTCCACTAGACTTGAGGATAGAACGTTGGATGTCAATGTGACCTACGGTGACAAAAAGATTGTACTCAACATTCCTGAAAAGAATCTAGCTGGCGTAATAGAACCACAACATGCGAATGCAACATCTGATGTTCTGAGCAGTATTGAACGTGTTTTGAATAGCCCACAAGGATCCCTTCTCTCTGAGATTTCTAAAAACAAAAGTGTTTGTGTCTTTGTAGAAGACCACACCCGCGATGCACCTCACCGGGACATGGTTTCAGGAATTGTCCCAAGACTCACAGACGCAAACAGAGTACAATTCATCATCACTACAGGATCTCATGAAGTAAAGCATCCTGGAAACCTTGAGATAGTGGACATAATAAAACGTGTTTCAGAAGATGCAAAACTTTCCAATTACGACATTCTCATACATGACTGCAAGACAACTGATACTGTGAACCTAGGAAAGACAAGCCGAGGAACCCCAGTGATTGTGAATTCCGCAGCTATTGGTCATGACGTCTATGTATCATGTACTGACATGAAGGCACATTATTTCGCAGGGTACTCAAACGTTGTGAAGAACTTCCTTCCGGGGGTTTGTGCATTTCCTACAATTGAGGCGAATCATGCATGGGCTTTGAACCCGAAATCGACCTTCGGTATTCATCCATTTCACCCAGATGAATCAAAGCGTGATAATCCTCTAGCTGATGATATGCGGGAAGCCATGACGATGATTGCTCGTGATGCGAAGATATTCCTCTTAGCAACAGTTTCTGCTGGTAGAAAACTAGTCTGGGCTGGTGCTGGATTGCATGAACCAGTTACAGCACAAGGAATGGAGATCTTGGATGAAATCGCCAGCTTCACCTTAACACCCACAACCAAAATAGTGCTCTCACCAGGAGGGTATCCACAAGACAAGAGCCTCTATCATGCACAGAGAGCAATTGAACTCACAAAGAATGCGGTGGTTGATGGTGGAGAAATCATGCTCCTTGCGGAATGCCGAGATGGTATTGCACCGGAGTCTGCAATTGTAAACTTCTACGACAAACTGACTGCACCATTAGATGAGGTGATAGATTCCATAAGTGGCAAGTATCATCTATATGAACACAAAGCGTTCAAGTTCGCAGAGCTGCTCAAACGTGTTTCAAAGGTCAAGGTGTTTACCGAGTTAGATGAAGAAACTCTTCAGAATGTACACCTTGAGAAAGTGAACGATCCACAGAAAGTTATAGACGAGTGGATAGCAGAAAACCCAACTGTCAAGATCTTGATTCTTGACAAAGGAAACAAGATTGCGGTGTATTCTGACTAAGTTTCATCCCATCTAATGCCAGAGATTGCAGAGTAGAGGGACTTGAAAGTCCTGTATCCGTTTTGATAGGCAGTGAGGGTTTCCTTTGTTGGTTTCAGTGGTTCAAGAGTCTGGACCATTTCTTCAGCGGCCCGTGTAACTGATTTGAAGACACCCACTCCCTTGAATGCCAAGATTGCTGCACCCACAGCAGTTGCCTCCTCCATCTTTGTACGAATGACGGGCATGCGAAGAATATCCGCTTGAATCTGCATCCAGGTTTCACTTCTTGCGGCACCACCAGTCACTCGGACCTCCCGTGATGGAAGTCCCAGCTCACGCATCACTTCAACGTTAGTTCGAATCTCATATGAAACCCCTTCCAGAATCGCTCGGATAATGTGAGCACGTGTGTGTCCCAATGCTAGACCTGCGAAGATACCTCTTGCGTGGGGATTCCAATTAGGAGCTCCTGCTCCCACAAAGTGAGGGATATGTACAACACCCTCGGATCCAGGGGGAATCCTCCTTGCTTCTTCTGTTATCACTTCGTATGAGTCTACTCCTCTCTCATCTGCAATACTGACCTCTTCAACTCCAAGGTTATCCCTGAACCATTTCAGAGCCGAACCTGTTGTAAACATGCTAGCTTCGACGACAAAGGAATCAGGAACCACGTGACGACTGCATAGCACTCGAAGGCCAGGGTCTAATCGAACTGTATTCGAATGCGCTAGAATGAAGGTCCCGGTTCCAGTTGTTGACTTTAACATTCCTTCCTTTACCACGCCAACGCCTAATGCAGCACACTGTTGATCACCACCTCCGGCTACTACCGGTGTGCCCTCTTTGAGACCTGTTTCTCGTGAGGCCTTAGAGGTCAATTCACCAACCTGACTCCCAGGTTCAACAATTCTGGGAAGCTTTTCCTCAGGAATACCTAAACCGTCCAAAATCTTCTCAGACCAACCTGTCTTCCGAACATCAAATAACATTGTCCTACTGGCGTTTGAGAAGTCGGTCACAATCTCGTCTGACAGACGATTGATGAGATAGTCGTGTACTAGTAGGAATTTATGGGCTTTGTTGAAAATCGAAACTTCATTCTGTTTTATCCAAAGAATTTTGGGAGCTGAAAAGTATGGGTCGACTGTGAGCCCAGTTATGGAATAGACTGCATCTTGTGAGAGTTCTTTTTCAATCCAATCACACTGAGGTATTGTTCTTTTATCCTGCCAGACGATTGCTCTGCGTAAAGGTTGTCCATCCTCATCAATCGGAACGATTGTTTCGCGTTGGTTAGTTACACTGATACCAATGACTCGTTCGGGATCCATTCCGGTTTCTGTAAGAGCTTGTTTGATTGTCTTACAGGATTGTGTCCACCAGCTTCCTGCATCCTGCTCAACCCAAGACGGACTCGGAAAAGAACTCTCATACTCTGAGTACGCCTTGCCAAGGACATTTCCAGTTTTATCGAAAAACATTGATCTGACACCAGTGGTACCGGCATCAATTGCGAGGACTATCTCGGTCATCAGCATCACTCGAGAACAAAGAAGCAAACCCTCGATATGAAAGCTTCGAGCTAAGCGTCACCGATAGCTCAATTCAGAATCAATCACTTCTCTAATATCTCGTCGTGAACTGATGTGTTCCTTCTTGAATTTAGAATCTCGCTTGAGGTGATTTTCAAGACGCATTGCATCTCCCCTGGTCTTGCATTCTGTCATGTAAACAACATATGCGGGTTTGTGCATCTTAAGATAGGATGCAGAACGCGAGTTCCCGGCAAGATGTTCTTGGAATCTACGTGCGATATTATTGGTCATGCCTGTATAGTAAGTGCCATCCTCAGTTTCAATAATGTAGACGAAATGCATAGGACAACCTATCAGATTCTCATTATCTCTCTGATAAAGGCCTTTGCACTACAATACTTGTTTAAAATGCGAAGAGAAGAGTTAACAAGAAGCCAAACCTATGAACTGATTGCTTATGACCGAAACACTGGTTGTTACTGGGGCTGCGGGTTTTATTGCAAGTCACCTTGTTGATAGACTTTTGAAAGAAGGCTACAAGGTGATAGGTATAGATAATATGAGAACTGGATCGATTCAAAATTTGACAGATGCCATGGAACATGATAGCTTTAAGCTCTTTGAGATGGATGTCTGCGACACAAGCTTGAAGGAGAAAATCCAAGATGATGTCAAAATCATCTTTCATCTGGCCGCAATATCATCGGTCAAACTTTCTATTCAAGAACCTTTCTTAGTGAATGATGTCAATGTCGGCGGCACACTCAACATGTTAGATTTTGCCAGAGAAAGAGGAGCAAAACGGTTTGTGTTCACTTCAAGTGCAGCGGTCTACGGAAACCCAACAACTATCCCCGTTACTGAAGACACTCCAGTGCACCCTCTGAGCCCATACGCAGCGTCAAAGTTGTCAGCTGAGATGTACTGTCTTGCGTATGAAAAGACTCATGGTGTCGTCCCTACGATTCTCCGATATTTCAATGTCTATGGACCTCGCCAAGAACACTCAGAGTACAGCGGCGTCATTCCAATTTTCGTCAATCAGACTCTCCATGGATTGCCCATCACAATAGATGGGGATGGAATGCAGACACGCAGTTTCATTCATGTTGACGATGTAGTGAAGGCAACATTACTGGCAAGCCACGTTTCGGAATCTGAATCTCAAATCTTGAACCTCTCAGGAACAGAGTCCATTAGCATTCTAGAGTTAGCGCGACTCATCAAAAAATGCATTCCAAATTCAGAATCGGAGATATTCCATTGTCCTCCAAGGGAGGGAGATGTGAAAGACAGTATCGGAAGCATCGATAGAATCTCTGAGATCCTAAATTACACTTCCGATGTGTCTTTTGAAACTGGGCTCGAACGCACAGTCTCATGGCACGAACTCGAACAGTCTAGGTGACTGTCAAGAGCAGGTTGATTTGGTCTACAATTCCTTCCTCTGTACGCAAGATGATTTGCACAAGGTACTGTGCTAGCACAATTCCTGTCGGCAAGTAGACAGTGACCCATGGTGATGTGCCATAGAGATCACCAGCACCAACAGTCCCGATATCCAGCGTGAATGTGCTATTTAAGGGGTTAACTGTTGGTACAATAGATGAACCATGCCAGAGGATTGAGAAGTTTCCTGTTGCAGTGACAATGTCAAGGTACAAGTTATGAGTCACATTGTCATTATTGCGCATCAGTGCTAATAGGTTAGCAAATTGACCGGATTCTATTGTCAGTGGATTGAAAGAAACACTCTCAAACGCAACTTCTCCCTCTTGTATGATAGTCTGATTCAGAAGACCAAACATCTGGTAGTATGCCTCAACGACGCTCGAACCAAGCTCAACACGTTCCCCGGTCTTCACATCTACAAGTCCTACTCCACCAAGCTTTTGGATTACTCGGTTGGTAGAGGTCTCCACCTCAAGAAAGACTGGGATGACGAAGAACAGCTCTCCACCAAGATGATACAAGAGTCGATTCCCATATCGATGGGAGCCCCATAATTGAAGCTGAGTACGTACGACATCATTCGTTTCAAACGCTTGGACTGCCGCGTTTGGACCAAGCCAATTGGAGTAACCGTCTTCACCAGCTTTATAGAAAGTAAACCGACCGAAGTCCTTGTCACCTGAACCCATTATATAGATCCCGGCAAGATTGATCGCCGTTGCAAAGCGAAATTCGGCATTGTGATAAGCTACAAACCGCTTCTCACCCTCAATATTCATTATCACGTATCTGGTGTCAGACCCAGTGGGCCTCTGATGGAAATCAACCCCTGTGCTCCATTGTTCGCCTTCGTTCACGTGGAAGACGAATGCAACATCAAGTTGACGTTCGTAGAGGTCTTCAGGCCACTTCAGCTGAGACTGAAGCCAAGCGGGGGTATCATGCCAATTGTAATAGTTCCGATACGTAATATCCAGGAAGAGACCTTCATCAGTCGATGGAGATGCAAAGAACTCAATGTCTCCGTTTTCGATATCAACAAGAGCGACACCCATGAATCGCATGTAATTCTCATGAGCATAACCTGTAGCTAGACCATAGTCTATGTAAATGGAAACAGCATAGAATAGATTTCCTGTTGGGTCTATTACAATGTACGGATCATTATCGACAGTGAGACCCTGAAGCAGAATAGAATCTACTCTTGATAAAACATCACGCTCAACTAGCATATCCATATCTCTACCAATATACGACCATGCCTCAGGACCCATTGTAAGAATGTAATAGAATGATTCAAAGCCGCTCAGGGTGTAATCTGGTGATCCACTGAAGGTGGCGTTCCCAACCTCCTCGAAGTTCGGCACATTCACAAACACAACATCGTTGAAACCAACCCCTTCACCATAGTAGAAATTGATTTCCTCGGTTCGGTTGAATAGAGAAATCAGGTCATTACCCTCAACCAGCTCTCCGCTGAAAGCATCAAGAACGACAATTCCTTCAGTATGGGTATAGAGAATGTGCTGATTGATGAAACTGGTCCAGGTAGCTCCGACATCGAATGTCAATGGTGCTATCCAATACTCATGACCCTTCAAATACACAATATCTGAATCAGATAATTGCATCCAATTTGTTCCTATTTGATTCCGCATTCGTAAATAACTCGCCGTTTGGTCCCACTGCCGCACAGAGGTGAGTGATTCTATTTCACTTTCTGGTGTTGCATTAACCGTTAGCATATCAAGTGGTTTGACTTCAAAGTCACTTATACCTGCAGCCCAATTTGTGATTTCAATCTCTTTTGTTGTTTCGAGATTAAACTTCCAGTCTATGTATTGGTCTCCATCCATTTGAATACCATAATAGAAACCCTGGATTGCTGGTAGCGCAACGACAATCACAATTAGAAAACTAGCCACTACTGCAAGCGTCTTCGGAGATCCTCCAATGGGTATGAGGCGTTCGAGCTTCATCCTACGGAGTTCATTTGCGATATTTACACGGTCCTCCATCAGCAGATTGACCCGTTTTCTATAATCGTCAGCGGATGCTGCACCAGCCTCATACTCTTGGCGAAGCGAGAGAAGTTCCCCTTGTAGACGAGCAAGGTCCCCCTCGAGAGAAGCAATCTTACTCTGGAGGCGGTGACGTACATCTCCTGAGCGGACTCTCATAGCCATGAAAACTACAGACCCAACAAGACTCGCAGCTAACGCAATGATTAACGCAAGATAAGTCATCCAAGTGCCAGCATTGACCGTCCACATGGGGACAGTAAGAATTTCTAGGCCTATAGCTAGAGAAACTACAAGCAGTCCTTTTGAGATGATCACGAAGATGTCTTGTTTCTGAAGCATGAAATCTGTGATGATCCCCAATACAATTCGAGCAGCAGTGGCCACCAATACTGTGGAAAGAAGACCAACATAGAGTTGATACGCTTCCATGGCAGGAACAAGGCTCTGGATAGAAGCTGCAGAAGTTCCAGGGGCGAATGGAAGTGAGAACATTGTTACTAGTTGATCAGGGGATATCGATATCGACCCGTCACCTGAAAGCATCATCAAGAAGGCTACGTTCTGACCAGTAATCGCATTACCTCCGGTTGATACGTAGTATGCGAAAAATGTGGCTATTACTACGACCCTCCAGACTACACCAAACTTGATATCCAGCCTCTTTAGATGAGTACCAGTCTGAGAGAGAGCTGATACAAATGACAGGAAGGTAGAACGTGTCCAAAGAGTAAAGACACCACTCAGAAGAGCCAGTAATAATGACGCTGTGAAGATATTGTTATTCAGGGTCCAAGTAGCCCAGAAATTCACATCGGACTTTGTGTCATACATCGATATGTAGATGGTCTGTCCAAGAACCCATCCATAGACAGTCGCTGCAATAAGCGTTCCAACAGCAGCAACTATAGCTAGAATAATTATGATTCTAATATATTTCATCGACCGTTCCTCTCTCTGTGGACATTATATGACATACAGTTGCCTACATAAAGGGTTTGCACCAGCTGCAAAAAACTTGGACGAAGTTGGACCATCCTTAGTTAGTTGTTTGAGAGAATTTGTATGAGTTTAAATACCACGATCCTGTTTCTCTATTCTGAGGTTGACCTGGCACAATTCTGACCTCACAGAGTCGTTCCCAGTGCCGCTCTTGGGAGGACTTCACTCTGGTGTCCAAAATTGTCCAACTAACAATGAACGGTTGCTGTTTTGTACCTATTATCAATGTTCAAAGCAGATGTTTCTGACTCAATGACGCAAATGATTTCCCATCGATAGCTCTCATTACTGCAAGTATTCCATCCAAGTGATCGTACTCATGTTGGAGTAATTCGGAGAGGTCATCTTCAATGTCTAATGATTGCAGAGTCCAATTATTGTCTCTGTACTCAATGGTGCACCGCCTGTGCCGACGAACTCGAACAAGAAGATCTGGGAAACTCATACAATCATCCCATAGCTCAATCATCTCCTCGCTCTTATTCTTCAACACAGGATTAAGAATTACAACAGGAGAATCAATGTGCACGTACACGATACGTTTCATGACTCCGATCTGAGGAGCGGCAATTGCTCTTCCGGCTCCATATTCTTTCCTAAAATTCATCATAGTGTCATGAAGGTCCTGAATCACTCCCTGTAGATTTTCCAACTCAGAAGCCTCTAATTCTTCAGATACAGTGTATAGTTTGGGATTACCGAGTTTCAGGATTTCGCGAACCGTCATTAGCGTGACTAAAAGAAGTGTTAGATAAGAACATGACTCTTGATGAGATTTCGATAGGAATATCAAGAAGCAATGTCACCCCTTTTTCTATGGCACGTCCACTCTGGTTTGTTCAATTATTGAAGAAGACCTTTCCAAATGTGAGCATAATTGCGAAAGCAACCAACGTTCCACTCGTGGGAAGAATTGTCGACAAGATGCTCTTTGAAGGTGATGATATTATCTACCTACCCAAAGACAATGTTGTGCAAAAAACCATTCAGATCAACAAGCAGCTTGAACGACCTGAAGAAACCCCCCTACCCTCTGAGATCGTTCATCACTTCATCGAGAAATCAAATCACCATTGGATCATGAATTTCTGCCTTTGTCGTGATTCATCAACATGTGAAGATTACCCTATCAAGTATGGGTGCATGTTTCTTGGTGAAGCTATAGATGGAATTAATCCAGAACTAGGACGTCGTGTCACAAAAGAGGAAGCGCATGAGTATGCTAGAAAATGCCGCGATGCAGGACTGGTTCATCTCATAGGACGGAACAAGCTTGACGCCACATGGTTGGGAGTGTCACCTGGTGATAAATTGCTGACCATTTGTAATTGATGTCCATGTTGTTGTCTCTGGAAGATGCTACCAGATTTGAACCCCGAAATTGGTAGAAAAGTCACGAAGATGCAGGGTGTTGATGTCAAGGTCACAGATGCCTGTAATGGTTGCGGGACTTGTACTCAGGATGTCTGCTTTGTTGACGTCATACATCTTGTTGATGGATGTGCAGTCATCAATGCACAGTGTAGAGGATGTGGGCGTTGTGTTGAGGTGTGCCCAAAAAATGCCATTGAATTGACGATTGATAACAGTCAGTTCGTGGAGGTTTCCATTGAGAGAGTTTCATCCGTTGTCGATGTAGAGTAGTTTGTGAATCAAAAGACATAATGGTTAACTCTAGAATGAAAAAAGTATGATGCAATATACTCGTGTATATACTGATGAGAAGGGCGAAACTCACTTTGAAGATGTTGAGAGTGAATTATTGCCTACTGATTTCGCGCCACCAGCACCACCTTTTAACATCTCAGCATTCACAGATGCAAAGAGATTTTGTTTTGGAAACGCGCCCATTGGCTGGTATGGAGATTGGCATCCTACACCAAAACGTCAGGTTTTCGTTTACATTGCGGGGAAGATAGAAGCTAAAGTTAGTGATGGTGAGGTGCGTGTGTTTGGCCCGGGTAGCATCACTCTATTGGAGGATACTACCGGCAAAGGACACACATCTCGAGTTGTAGGAGATCAGGACGTTCTCGGTGTAATTATTCAACTTGAGGATTAATGGCCAACTAGCTTGAGATCAAGTGAGAATTTCACAATTGAGGAATAAGGGAATGTCGTGAGTCGGCGTTGTTCGATGCTTCACTATGCCACATTTCTTACTATCAGTGAGAATCATCCATTACATTTCACGCTAGATAGAGGACATGAAACGAATAGAGCTGAGAGTAGAAAAATGGAGAGGCACATGATTTGTGCCACTCCCCATGATGAATCTAACTTCTTCTTCTGACAATCACTGCTACAACGAGTACTATTAGAATCAGAGCTCCTGAAGCAACAAGAATCAGCTCAGAACCAATCCCACCATCCGTGTGCGTTGGAGTGGTAGTTTCATCACCGTATCCATTTATCCAGACGGATTGCACATAACTCACGGTATGGCTTGCACCTGCTGATCCACTGAAGGCGGCTATGGTGAACTCATAGTATCCATCGTGGTCGAACTGTACGTCCCCAGGGTCATTTGTCACAAGCGGCCTAACGATTTCAAGCTGATAGTTTTCCTCAGAATGATCCGTAATGTTTCCGTGAACCGCTGCAGCTTGGACATTCTGAAATGTATCTGTATGCCAGCCTTCACTATCGAAGGAATAGTCTACGATACTACCAGTTACAGTTTTGTTACCTCTATTGGCAGTTGGAACCTGTGTGCCAGTTTCACTTGCGGAAGGCTTCCATGTGAAACTGTCAACCGCTTCTCCATCATTTGGAGTTGCCATGCCTGCGAAGTATGCAGCAGTGAAATTAGCGGCATTTATGTTCCAACAGATCGAGAAGCCATCACTGCTCTGGTACTGAGGAGCGTCAGTACCATTAATGTCAGGATCCTCCCATCTCACAAGTATGAACAAGTGAGTGGTATTTTGGGCAAATATCATCGAAATCATTTGCTCATTTGCACCATACATACCACCTACAGGAATTTCCATCCGTCTGTTATATGTCGAGTCTTCATCCCAGAACGGTTCGGTGCCCTTACCGTCGAGAGTGAGTTCCATGTTCTCATATTGTTCATTATACGCAATCGCTGGACTGTTGTGACAGAGGCTACAATCGGCGTTTCCACCGAACCCCGGAAACGCACTTATTTGAGTCATTGCGAATCCGCTGACAATAATCAGCATCATCATGATGATGAGACTATGGGTAACTCGTCTTGTCTTCTTTTTCATTCTTCTCACCTATGGAAGTTCTCACATTCAATTATAGTACGCAAGATACCTATCTTTTTGCGATATAACCACCTAGATATAACTGTTTGGATGGTTTCGTAAGTGACTATAGCAATTCTTTGATATAGTCATCGAGAAATGCTCTGATGGACTAACTCCCGACCAAAATGACACAAACCAGGTTGAAGTACCATGGTTCTGGCATACGATAATCCACAAAGATAACTGCTGGTCTTTGACAGGCAAGACAAAATATCACAATCTAAAGAACTGTTCCTGCTTTGTTTTTCAGCCAAAAGTTTGCTACTCAGGGGAGCAAGAAGATGGTCGATTTGACACCTGATCATCCACCGTTCATTGTAAGTTGGACTATCTTGAACACCGGTGTGCCGTCCTCCCCAAGAAACAGCATTGGGCTCGACTCTGTAATTCCAATAATAGTGTCAAGCCCTCCCTATGACACTCTTCTCGACCTGAGTGTATAAGCACCTGTAAAACTATGTCCAAGTTCTTTGCACCTGTTACATACTCTTTTTATGACGACATAGTAGATTTTTGATTATCACTTGAAGAGTGTGCAGTCATATGGTTACTAGAATAACAGTGATAGGAATGGGCTATGTTGGGATTCCCTGCGCGGCACTTTTGGCAGATGTGGATGGGTTCCAAGTAACTGGTCTCCAAAGACGGTCAAAACGATCCGGTTGGAAGATTGAACATCTTAACTCTGGAAAATCTCCCTTTGAAGGAGATGAACCAGGACTCGATGAACTTGTCGCCAAAGTTGTGGCTAAGGGAACGTTCAAGGTCACAGATGATGTTGAGGTTCTCTCAGATTCTGACATCATATTGATTGACGTTCAAACACCTACAGATGAGAACCATGTTCCGCAATATCACTCACTAAAGGAAGTCAGCGAACAGATTGGCAAACGTCTTACTAAGGGAACTCTCGTTGTTGTAGAATCCACTGTTGCACCAGGCACTACTCAGAATATAGTCCAGAAGATTATCGAAGAGCACTCTGGTCTGAAGGGCGGGGAAGACTTTGATCTTGCATTCGCCTATGAGCGAGTGATGCCTGGAAAATTGATCAGGAATATTGTACACCTTCCAAGGATTGTAGGGGGAATGACCCCGAAGGCTGCTGAACGTGCTGTAGAGATGTACTCGAAGATTGTCAAGGCAGAGGTCCACAAGACCGACATTCTCACTGCAGAGATTTCCAAGACAATTGAGAATGCATATCGAGATGTGAATATAGCATTTGCAAATGAGATGGCGTTAGTCTGTGAGAGTCTAGGTGTTAATATCTATGAAATAATTGAATTTGTGAATGAGTTGCCCAGTAGGATGATGCACATTCCAGGCGCAGGTGTAGGCGGGCATTGTCTGCCAAAGGATACATGGTTGTTGCGTCACGGGCTTAACGAGTATGGATCTCAAGATGCAGGAACTAGATTCATCGCTCTTGCACGAGAGATTAACAACCACATGCCTATCCACATGACTATCCTCATTGAGAATGCACTTGAGAAGAAGGGAGTCAAGATCAATAATGCCACGGTGACAATACTCGGAATTGCATATCTTGAAAATGCTGATGACACAAGAAACACTCCTGCCGCATCATTGATCAAAGCGCTAGAAGAAAAGGGAGCAAAGGTTGTTCTTCATGATCCATATGTTCAGGTTTGGGACCTCGGTCCACATGAGATAGAGAGAGACCTCAATATTGCCGCAAAAGACTCCGACTGTCTTGCACTTGTGACTAGACACCGAGATTACAATGATTTGGACTTCGCAAAATTGGGAGAAACCATGAGAACTCGTACTCTTGTAGATGGTCGGAATGTCTACGAGGAAGACAAGTTAGTTTCACATGACTTTGAATATAGAGCGATCGGGAAAGTGGGTCTTAAGTTCTAGACACGATTCCCGACCGTATTCTTTCCTACGTGGTATTCATGACATTCATTCACCTAGTTCAGTCATGAGAATGAAAGTAGGACATGACACAACACTTTCTCTAGATGTATAGTTCAACTATACCAATAGTGACTGACGAATCATTTCAAGCGCCTAGTCGGTAGCGATACGTTGAGATTTCCCTACTAGATCTGCTTCTGTTGCCTGTACAGCAGATACTCAGGTCCGCAGTAAACAATATTCACTCCTTCACCCTCTTCAATCTGACCTTGCCTCCCTTGCTTTCAATAATGCCTTCGCCCACAAGCCCACGAATCGCGGCAATAGTGAGACGTTGTTTTTGGTCTACTGATCTTCCTTCATCGACGAGTAACTCACAGACTATATCTTCCCGAAACCGCCACGCGCCGCCATCTAAAATCCTGAGAATCTCCTTCTTGGTATTTTCTTTCCAGGTGACTCTCTCTTCGAATGTCAGTTTCCGTCCTTTCATTCTCTTCCCAACACACTCGCTTTCGTATGAGCTCAGAACGGCTAATATGAGCTGTTATTTTCTCCAGATATATAGTTCAACTATACATCTGCTTCTCTTGCCTGCAAGGCAAATTCTCAGAGCCAAACAGCTATCTGCTAGATTCCGCTACATGATTCGAAATTGTCTATCATCTGACTGTAGACTCATCAATCGAAATTCGCATCAGATTAGTGCCAATTCATAATGCTTATCTCTGACTATGAGGCAGGTATTCCAACTGGATAGTGGCTTTGTTTCCTCTGGTGATGTGATTGGTTTATGTTCGGAGTAGCTTATGTGAGCAGCTATGCGCCCAGAGAGTGCGGAATAGCCACTTTCACTGAGGACTTGACTAAGAGTATAGACGCTCTCCATGTCTTGAAGCCAGCGTCTATTATTGGTGTGAATGACCCAAGCTCATCCTATAACTATGGAAAAGAAGTAGTAATGCAAATTGATGCGGATGACGAGAGGACATATCACCAATTAGCCGATCGAATCAACAGTTCGGATTTTGATTTGATAAATGTACAACATGAGTTTGGACTTTTCGGTGGGGACTGGGGCAATTATCTTTTGACCTTCCTCAGAAGACTGAGCAAGCCTAGCATCACAACAATGCACACGACGCTCATGCCCGATTCGAAGATATTTCATTCACCAGAAAGTGCAGCAGCACACAACAAAGTGGTGAAGGGAATCGGGCGATACAGCTCTGCTATTGTAATCATGACGAAGATGGCGTCCGACATCCTCCAAGAAAGCTATGATATGGATGCTGACAAGATCAAGATCATCCGACACGGATTCCCTCCCATGCAATTTGTGCCGAGTGACCTGGAGAAAAAAGCCTTGGGCTTGGATAATAGAACCATTTTGTCAACATTCGGTTTCTTGAGTCGAGATAAGGGTATTCAGAATGTAATCGAAGCACTGCCAGAAATAGTCAAAGAGCGGCCTGACATACTTTATTTGGTAATTGGAGCGACTCATCCGCAAGTTAGACTGCATGAGGGCGAGGAATACAGAAACCGCCTCATGAGTTTGGTGAACAAACTAGACCTAAGAGAGAATGTAAGATTCCACAATCGGTTCCTCAGCAAAGAGGAATTGATACAGTACCTCCAGGCTACGGATGTGTACGTTTGCCCATATGATAAAAAGGAGCAGCTGTCAAGTGGGACAGTCACCTATGCCCTTGGGGCAGGAAAGGCCATCATATCCACTCCCTTCTATTACGCCATAGAGGTTCTGGCCGAGGGCCGAGGACTACTATGCGAATTCAATAACCCTGAATCCATTGCTGAAGGCATCAGACAACTCTTGGAAAACCCTGAACGGAAAGCTCACATGGAGACGTTGGCATACGAGTACAGTCAGGACATGACGTGGCCCAGAGTGGCCTCGAAATATGTCTCCTTATTCAAAGAAGTGATTCAGTAGACAGGAGGATGGATTCTATCAAGCTTCCTTCTATCAAATGCAGTTGGCTGCAAGCTCTGACCGACGACACAGGCATCCTCCAACACGCAAAATCATCGATTGCTGACAGGAGAGAAGGATATACTACTGACGATAATGCTCGTGCTCTCGTAGCTGTCCTCAAATACCATAGATTACGGGGAGAGGAGCAAGCCCTAAACCTTGTACGAATCTATCTGAGCTTTCTCCTTCATGTGCAGAAAGAAGATGGACGAGTGCACAACTTCATTGGATACAATCGTAGCTTTCTCGATGGAGAGGGGTGTGAAGACTCACTCGGTCGGGTTCTCTGGGCTTGTGGCTATTCTCAAGATGCTCCGATTCCTGAAGACTTCAGAATGACAGCGAAAGAGATCTTTGACAAGAGCCTGATTTGGGCGTCGAGGTCTGGTTCGCCTCGGACCTATGCCTTGGCAATCCTGGGCCTTTATCACTATGCAGAGGCGTTCCCTCAAGACAAGAACCCTCAGTTGAATATGATTCATCTGGCTGATCGACTCTGTGAGGCTTACAGACGCGAGTCTATGTCGTCGTGGCACTGGTTTGAACCGACCCTTACCTATGCAAATGCTCGACTCCCTCACGCGCTTTTCAGGGCCTATCAGACAACCGGAAAGCAAGACTATCTCCACATCGCCGAGAAGACTTTCGAGTTTCTTGCAGCCAAGGACATCATTCAGGACATGTACCAGCCAGTTGGTAATCGATTCTGGCACAGAAGAGGTGGAGAGAGGGCGCTCTACGATCAACAGCCAATTGAAGCATCATGTATGGTGGAAGCGGCATCCACAGCATTTCAGGTAACTGGGACGGAGCTATATTCCAAGATTGCATACACTGCGTTTGATTGGTTCACGGGGAAGAACTCAAAGAATATAATGGTCTATAATCCAGCTACAGGCGGCTGTTATGACGGGATCACACCTGAAGGTCTCAACAGAAACCAGGGGGCAGAGTCAGGTCTCTCCTATCTCCTTGCCCGCCTCGAGATGGAAACTTTGAGTAAGAAAGGGCCATAGAGTTTGCTCGGAGAAACAGCACTCAACTAAGGAAGAAGTTCGCCCAGGTCAAACTCGGCTCCGCATACTACCGAATCAGCACCGCCATAGTAGACCAGAAGCTTGTCATCCAACAGGACACTCCCACAGCTAAACACGACGTTAGGCACCTTGCCAAACCTTTCATACTCCTCACTTGGTTCCAATATCGGTTTTTCCGAACGATAGAGAATGTTCTCAGGATTATCCTTGTCAATCAAGAGAGTGCCGAGACGATAGACGTAGTTATAGTCCACTCCATGATAGATGAAAAGCCAGCCCTCATTGATTTCGATGGGGGGACCTGCGGATCCAACCTTGAGGCTGTCCCAACTATTGGGTCTGGGTTGCATCACCGCCTTCATATTGCACCAGCGTTTCAGGTCGTCGGAATACGCCACGCACAAATAAGGTTCAATACGGTGATACATCACATAGCGCCCATCTATCTTCTTAGGGAATATCACCGCATTCTTGTTGAGGATACCATCAAAGGGCAACCATCTCTCTCCCCAGTTCCAGTCGCCTGATATTAAGTCTTCTAGAGAAATCTTTGTGATGGAAACTTGGTACGCGTTCATTGGAGAACTCCTGTAGGCTGTATAGGTCATCAGGCATTCTCCATCCATTGGTGTGAGTCGCGGGTCTTCACAGCCTAGATTCTCACAGGAACTTGCCGGGGCGAAAGCTGGTTCGGGCTGTCGCGTGTCTATTGAATGGCCATCCGAGGAATTCGCGTATCCCAACCGTGACACCCCATCGTCTCCCAAGGCGCGATAGAGGATATGGACCTTATCCCCTGCATAGAGGGCGGCGGCATTGAACACTTCTCGATTTTGCCAGTAATGACCTGGTACTGGTTCAAGGATTGGATTGTTTTTGAAGCGTTTCATTAGATCTGTCTCCTGATGCTATGTCGAAGACTCCTAGAGTTTGGCTGTGCGCATATTATGGACTTCATCCAAGATAGTTCTGAGACTAAGGAGGCCAATAAGATGCCCCTGCTTGTCAGTGACTGGCAAGTGTCGAATGTTATGGGACCTCATGATATTCTTAGCCTGTGCGAACGTAGTTCCCTCTTCCACTGTCTTGAGATTAGTTGTCATGGCTTCCTTGAGCGGTGTACCCAGGGGAACTTCCATCGCTACGACTCGGATGGCATCCCGTTCTGTGAATATCCCTACACACTTCCTGTCTTTGTCGATGATAATGATTGAGCCAATGTGTTTTTGATAAAGGGTGTGAATCGCCTCTTTGATAGAGATATCCCCTGAAGCAGTCACTACATCTTCAATCAGCATACTGTCGATCTTCAATCAGTCATTCCTCTCATCCAGCGTTTGCTAGATAGGGTTATTTAAGATGATGGTCGGGACCAACCCACATTGCATGAGCAGTCCCTATCATCGTAGCGCTCTAGCTGAACGCTCCCCAAGGGATTTGAAACAGAGATTAGGTCTAGATAATAACGCAAGAGAGGCATCATGGCGCAGAACGTAGTGGTTACATTGGATTTGGGGAAAGATGCTGATTTGGGAAGGTTGCAACTGTTTTTCAATGGTGCTACCTCAGCAAGCCCGGATACCATAAACGGCACTGGGTTCGACTCCGTGGGGTCAGCACATGGTGTCACGTTGACCTCGATATATTGTTTCGGAGTGTCTTATTTAAGCTCCTACACAGAATGTCCATTTTTATGGAAACTGAGGGGCTTCGTGTTCATCATTATTTGATGAATGTGCAATCATATGATCCCTAGAGTAACAGTGATTGTAATGGATTCCGACTGTCTTGCTTCACTATGCTCCAAACTTCATAATGTATCCAGCGTAGCCAAGAAGGATGGGCATGACATTGATTCCTTTGATTGTGTGAAGAGCACCTTTTGCTGCGTCTTTTTCAGAAAATCTCTTCACAGAGTCAGGGCGAATGAAATTCGACCAGAACACAATAGGCACAGGATCACATACGTGCTCTCCGACCGATACGGGTGTAGTGTGGTCCCCAGCTATTGCAATGACGACATCATCGCCCACCTCATCCAGAATTGTTCCAACCATTGTATCAGTCCGTTCGATAGCAAGAATCTTCTCTTTTGCATTACCATCGTGACTGGCATTGTCTGGTGCCTTGATATGAACGAAGACATAATTGTAATCAGCCTTGATGGTCTCGATAGTCTTCTCTGCAATGTTATCGAAGTTTGTGTCAATTGTACCAGTCTGTCCCTCAACTGGAATGTGCTCCATCCCAACATACTTGGCGCATCCTAGGTATAGTGCTCCCCCAGCAATCACTGCAGCCTTGATTCCGTAGCGCTCTGGCAATGGAGGAACATCACTGTGCCGACCGGGACCTCTGAGAAGAATGGCATTAGCAAGAGGCTGTCCCTTCTTTGCACGTTCTTTGTTGGTCTCAAGTCCTCTCATCCGTTCATGTGCAACGCGTATTAATTCATTGACAACCTTGGCAGTCTTCTCCGCTTCAGGTTTAAGTGCGCGCACTGTCAGTATCTTCTTACCGGTTTCATGTGGATCTACATCACTGATGTCAGCATAGAGACCCTCACCCTTCAGAATAAGTGCCCCTCTGTGCTCTACGGTTGCAATGAATCGAACCTTGACATCATCAATCTCAATCCCGTCAAGAGCAGCCTGTAATTCAGCGTGTTCTTCCGGAGCAAAGGTCCTACCTGCTCTTCTATCCAAGACAACCATATTGTCATCTACAGTAGCAAAGTTAGACCTGAAGGCAACATCTCCGGGTTTTGTTTCAAGTCCTGCTCCGAATGCTTCCAAAGGACCTCTACCCGGATATTCAGCTATTGGATCATATCCAAAGAGTGCAAGGTGTGCAGTGTCAGAACCAGGGGTTATTCCAGGTCCAATCACATTCATCAGAGCGCTCTGGCCCTCTGCAGCCAGTCTATCAAAAGTGGGTGTCTTCGCTACCTCAAGAGGTGTCTTGCCGCCCAGTTCCTTGAGTGGTCTATCACCCAAACCATCCAGTACAACAAAGACTGCAGTTCTCTTGTCACTCATTGCTCAATAGTTCCTCCAGGCAGTTTTGAACTCAGAACCTGGATATCCACACTTTCCATCAAGGACATCATAAATCACAAGAAGGCGATTATATTTCGCAACACGGTCGCTTCGCGCAGGACCTCCAGTCTTGAGCTGTCCAGTACCGAGTGCGACACAGAGATCTGAAATGAATGTATCACCGGTCTCACCACTCCTGTGACTTACAACAATACTCCAATCAGCCTCATTGGCTATGGTTGCAGCCTCTATCGCTTCTGTCACGGTGCCAATCTGATTCACCTTGAGGAGGAGTGAATTTCCTGCTTTGTCCTTAATCGCTCTTCGCACTATCTCAGGGTTCGATACTGTGAGGTCATCTGTGACAACCTGAATCTCGGTCTTCTTCATGTACTCAGCGAAGTCGTCAAAGGCCTCTTCCTCGAAAGGGTCTTCAACAGTAAGGAGTGGGAATGTCTTCTCAAGGTCAAGATACAGTTCAAGCAGCTCTGCAGCATCTATCTTCTTTCCATCAATGTCATACTTTCCATCCTTGAAGAAGCCACTCGCAGCAGCATCGATACCAAGTACAACATCTTTCTTGGGCGTATACCCAGCCTCTTCGATTGCACCCATTATCTCTTCAAAGGCATCATGTGTCCCCTTTAATCCAAAACCACAGAATCCGCCTTCATCTCCAACATGCTTCGCCATCCTACCATGATGCTTAATCATCCTCTTTCCAAGGGTCTGATAGACCTCACTGATACATCTCAAACCCTCGGGGTAGGTCTTGGCACCGATTGGGAGTATCATGAATTCTTGGATTGCGAGATCGTTACCAGCATGCCCACCACCGTTGATAACATTGGACATGGGGACAGGGAGTTGGTATTTTGCATCTTTTCCAATCACATTCTTTCTCAAGTATTCAAAGAGCTCCAATTTGAGATGTGATGCAGCTGCAACAGCTGTCGCCATCGAAATCGATAGGATGGCGTTAGCTCCAAGCTTTCCCTTTCCCGGGCTTGAATCAGTCTTCAGAAGGGTTCCATCAACCTCTTTCTGTGAAAGTGGGTCAACAGAAGCCATAGCGTCAGCAAGCACCGTATTGACATTCTTGACTGCTTGAGTGACTCCTTTACCACCATAGCGGTTTCCACCATCCCTCAGCTCCACAGCTTCAAGAATACCAGTTGATGCACCGCTCGGAACTTTTGCAACTCCAATGGTTCCATCTGAAAGGGTGACCTTAGTCATCAGGGTAGGATTTCCTCGTGAGTCAAGAATCTCAAGCGCGCGTATCTTAGTTATCTTCACCAATATCTCTCACCTTGAATATCTTATCTTACTTCTTTGATGTTAAGCCACAACTTGAATTTATCTCAATGCCTGACCTGAATCTTATATAAGTGACATTGAATCTCACCTGTAAGAACCTTCTGTGTTCCACCCTTCCCCTGCAAAGTGTCACCACATTGTCTACTCTGTCGAGTATCCAAGTAGCAAGGGCTTTGTCTACTATCATCGAGATGGAATCCCTCCTGAAGACCTGGCTTCTTTCTCCTGTATTGATGCTGGAGCATCACTTCCAGCCACAGAGAGCGTTTCCACAGTACTTTCCACAGCAGGGTCATAATCACTCTCACCAGTTTCATCACTGAAACTGCTAAGGTCCGATTGGACAAAGTGAAAAGCTGCGGACTCTCCAAGATTTGATGTATGATCCTTAGAGGAGAGTAAGGACTTCCCTCTGGATTTTATCCGTCGGGCTTTCAGTCGTGAGCGGTTCCCTGCCTGAACAGAGATATCCCACTTACCTAGTCCTCTCACAGAGTGTAATGACTTTGTGAGCGTAATAAGGCGTCCAGTGATATTGATGGCGCCATTCCTATCAGCGTTTGTCTTGTGACCACATGAAGGACATTTGAAATAATTTTGTTTGGGTCGAATTCCCTTGGCTCCACATTTCCAGCACTTAATTGATGTCCAAGCCTCAGGAATTTTTTGGAAGTGGGAATCCTTTCCATCTATAGACCAACCCCTCTGAGCGAGTCCATGTTTAAGACTCTCGGTGATCCTTGCGAAAGCCCAAGAATGTATCATTCCCCTAAATCTTCGTCCCTTGAAGTTTCCCTTGCGTGCTGCATTTCTGATATTCTTCAGCCGACCAATTGCCACATAGAGAGTATATCTATCAGAAAACTCTTCGATATAACTCAACAGGTCACTGACAAGTACGCGGTCATACTCACGAGCAACCCTTTCACGTTTATGTCGTACCTGTCTAAGTCTTCGAAGAACACCGTCTGCATTCTGGTTGCTATTATGACGGTTGGCCACCTCTCTTTGAAGTCCAGCTACTAATCTGTCGTACTTCTTGAGGACCTCAACCTTATCCTTCTGCTTAAAGAATCGAGTTTCACGTACTTTCATGGGTGTAACCAAAGTTGCACATGCAGCCTTTTCGATACCAAGATCAATACCGAGAACAGCCGGAGGATGAGTCTCGTTTGGGAGTTCAATGATGGTTAAACGTAAGGCAAAGTTCACCCACCATTTCCCTGAGCGATCAGTAAAAATCTGACATGC
>VAPA010999025.1_pt1 | contig 25415 bp, 25 predicted proteins | sample 3395041 | NCBI WGS metagenome assembly VAPA01 (sample SAMN08290432, study PRJNA428436) | hydrothermal vent metagenome | isolation source: Deep-sea hydrothermal vent chimney | place: Indian Ocean: Southwest Indian Ridge | depth 1973 m m
ACATCTCACATCTCACGCCTCACCTCTCACGCTTCATCCCAAATCATCTAATAAAATCAACTAGTTGCCCTGTCTCAGTAGGTGCATTATCAGCCAATAATCATTTTTCAATTTCATTTTCTACAATTTTATGTTAATACTTATATACCTAATATATTAATAATATGTGCTAATTGATATATACAAGGGGGAATTTCTCATTCAAAGATTATTCATTTTGGTAGTTACTACATATATTTTTGTTGAGCATATAAGGTTCTAGCGTATATCCCCTCTTTTTTGTTTTGACAGTTCATTCTAGTTCAATTTATTGATAGTAGGTTGCAGTCTAAAAAGGCGCGTATGTAACTGAAGGTGCGGAGCTGTGAGAAAATACTACGAAAAACGCGTAAATTTAAACTGACTAATATAGTATAATTTGGAAAAAGTTGAAATTACAATAATTGGTGCAGGTGTAATAGGATTGGCTATTGCTGCTGTATTATCAGATAAATTTAAAAATATAGTCATCCTTGAGCAACAAAATACTTTTGGTCAGGGCATAAGTAGTCGTAACAGCGAAGTAATACATTCTGGGATATATTATCCTGCAAAATCGTTCAAAGCAAAATTATGTGTCAAAGGAGCGGAACGTCTTTATGAAATTTGCGAGCAATACTCTATCCCGCACAAAAGAATAGGGAAGCTTATTATAGCAACTAACCAATCGGAGACTAGTTCCCTTGAGAAGTTTTTTGAAAATGGCAAAAAAAATAATGTCAAGGACCTGATCCTCCTTGATAAAAAAGAAGTTGAAAAAATTGAATCCAATACCAATGCAGTTACGGCAATTTATTCTCCCAATACAGGTATTGTAGACACACACTCTCTAATGAAACATTTCTTAAGGGTTTCTGAGTCACAAGGAGTTATCATTTCCTACAATAGTGAAGTTTTGTCTTTAGAAAAACAGAGGGATCATTTTGATATTGGTATAAAACCGGAAAACTATCATTTCAAATCCAGAATAGTCATTAATTGTGCCGGCCTTTCATCAGATTCTATCGCCGCTCTGGCAGGAATCGACATTCACAAATGCGGATATAAATTAAATCTGTGCAAGGGATCATATTTTTCCTATTCAAAGTCATCGCCTATTAATACACTGGTATATCCTGTACCCCAAAAGGAATTGGTCGGTTTGGGCATACATGCTACACTCGACCTGGGAAATCGTCTTCGTTTTGGACCTGACGTAGAATATATCGAAACACCTGATTATTCTGTTGATATAAACAAGAAAAACAGTTTTTATGAAAGTGCAATAAAAATCATCCGACACCTTGAAAAAGACGCCTTTATTCCGGATATGGTTGGAATTAGACCTAAGTTGCAAAGTAATAATGGAGAAGCAAGTGATTTTATCATTAGAGAGGAATCTGACAAAGGACTGGACGGGTTAATTAATTTAATAGGTATTGAATCACCAGGCTTAACAGCGTCTACTGCAATTGCTGAAATGGTAAAGAATATGGTATCCAAAAGCGTAAACAGAGATAAATTGTGACTTATTTGACTTTGATCAATTTTGTGGTAATACGTATATACCTAATATATAAATGTTATATGAACATTAGTATTTACAGGGGGAATTTCTCATTCAAAGATTATTCATTTTGGTAGTTACTACATATATTTTTGTTGAGCATATAGGGTTCTAGCGTATATCCCCTCTTTTTTGTTTTGACAGTTCATTTTAGTTCAATTTGTTAATAGAAGGTTGCAGTCTATTATTATACAGACATGTAACTGAGAAAGCGGAGCTATAAGAAAATTCTGAACGATTTAAAGCAGATAAAATATGAGACAGATAATCAATTGAGATTAGCTTAGCATGTCCGGGGAACAATGGTGTTTTTCAATAATTAGAAACCTTTTATAGGAGAACTTTCAATGTTAAAGACTGCTATTACTACATCTTCGTTTGGCAAGTATGACAATACCCCTTTAAAGTTATGCAAGGAAAAGGGATTGGAAATAACTCTTAATCCTTATAAACGTAAAGTTCAACCTCATGAGCTTATCAAACTTGCAGAGAATGCAGTCGGGATAATTGCTGGGACCGAACCTATAAAGGAAGAGTCTCTTCTGAAATTATCGTCTTTAAAAGTTATCTCCCGTTGTGGTACAGGTCTTGACAATGTTGACATGGCCTTTGCTGAAAAAAAAGGAATCAAAGTATTCAATACACCTGATGCCCCGACTTCGGCTGTTGCCGAGTTAACCATCGGATTAATTCTCAATCTATTGAGAAAAGTTAATAATATGAATGTTGCTGTGAAAAACGGGAAATGGGAAAAACTTATGGGAAACCTTTTAAATCGAAAGAACGTCGGATTAAAAGGGTTTGGAAGAATCGGCAAACAAGTCGCCGAACTGTTAAGGCCCTTTGGCTGTGAAGTAGCCTATTCTGATCCGTTTGTAGAAAATGGATTATTGGGCTTGAAGAATTTGCCTCTTGAAGAAATGCTTGGGTGGGCAGATATCCTATCCATTCATGTTCCCGTATCAGATCAATTGATAGGAGAAAAAGAATTAAGGCTGATGAAAGAAGGCGCTTGGCTAGTCAATACCTCAAGAGGCGGGGTTGTGGATGAATTAAAACTATATGAGTTACTGAAAAACGGGTATCTTGCGGGTGCAGCTCTGGATGTATTTGTTGAAGAACCTTACACCGGTCCGTTAAAGGAATTAGACAATGTAATTTTAACGCCTCATATTGGTTCTTATGCTAAAGAATCAAGAATAAAGATGGAAATACAGGCAGTTGAGAATCTTTTAAAAGGATTAAGAGAGTGCAATGCAATTGCAAAATAAACAAATAAGTAATCACTATGAGGTTTGGGATTGAAGGTCTTCATTCTTGATGTTGATGGCGTCATGACGACAGGCCAGTTCCTGTACACTAAAGATGGCAAGGTCATGAAGGTTTTCGGACCAGATGATAATGATGGCCTTGGTTTACTTAAACCACACCTTGAAATTCGTTTCGTGACCGGAGACCGGAAAGGATTCCCGATAACTAAAAAGAGAATTCAGGATGATATGGATTTCAAGCTTGATCTTGTCAGCACGATAAGACGGATAAACTGGATTAATGAACACTACAATCCCCAGGAAGTAATCTATATGGGAGATGGTATATTTGATCACTACGTGATGAAAGAGGTTGGGTATTCAATAGCCCCCGCAAATGCTGATACATTTGCAAAAAAACAGGCTCAATTTGTGACAGAACGCTCTGGCGGTAACCGTGCAGTAGCAGAAGCATGTTTACACATAATGGAGAAATTCTTCAAGGCCTATGATCCATCCAGTCTACCCGATGCACAGTTAAACCTTGGTGAGTGGCTGGTATGATTCAGCAGAGGTTGGAAAGTTTCATCATCAAGCGACGATGCACCTTTCTTGGTGTTGGACCGATGAGTATAAATTGTGTGGACGCGAGCATTGAACTCAGCAATGACTATCAGGTACCAATCATGCTTATAGCGAGCCGCAGGCAGGTTGACTCAGAGGATTTTGGAAATGGCTATGTAAATAACTGGTCAACAGAGCAATATGCTGAGTACGTTATAGACAAGGACAAACAGGGAAAGATTATCCTGGCAAGAGACCACGGTGGTCCCTGGCAGAACGAGAAAGAGAAAGCTTCCGGATTGAGTCTTAGACGTGCAATGGAATCTGCCAAAACATCATTTAAGGCAGACATTGACGCAGGCTTCCAAATACTTCATATCGATCCAAGTGTTGATCTTCACGGGAATCCGCCCATTGATGAGATATTGGAGCGGATATACGAGCTGTACGAATTTTGCTGGTCCTATGCGAAACAGACCGGCCGGGAAATCATATTTGAGATTGGCACTGAAGAACAAAGCGGCAGTACAAATTCACAGGACAAACTGGAGTATACACTTATGCAAATGAAACAGTTTTGCATAAAGAATTCCATTCCATTCCCGAGTTTTGTGGTCATTCAGACAGGAACCAAGGTAATGGAAACCAGAAATGTTGGTTCTTTTGACTCTCCTGTTCGTATAGAAGATGAATTACCTGCTGAAATTCAGGTACCAAAAATGATTGAGATATGCAACCAGTATAACATCTTCATAAAAGAGCATAACACCGACTATCTGTCAGACGAAGCGCTTCAATGGCATCCACGCCTAGGTATTCATGCGGCAAATGTAGCACCTGAGTTTGGTGTAGCTGAAACACAGGCATTTCTCCACATACTGGAAGAAAAGGAACTGCATGAACTGGCTGAGAAGTTTATGAAATTGTCCTACGACTCAGGTAAATGGACTAAATGGATGTTACCTGATACCACGGCTTCTGATCGTGCCCGGGCCATTATAGCAGGGCATTATATTTTTTCTACGGAAGCCTTTCAAGATCTCATGAGTGAAGCGCGTGTAAGTATAAAGAATATTGATTTGAATTCGTACCTGAAAGAACAGGTAAAGGCAAGTATTATGCGCTATATGAAAGCATTTCGCTTGGTAAATTAAAAGCTGTGGGTAAGGTTGCAACAATAATCCTAAATCGAAATCTGCCGGAGGTAACGGACCGGCTATATGAGCACATTGACAAGTATGATGGTGATATAACGGATATCTTTGTTGTAGAAGCAGGGTCCGACAAAGAAAACCTCTCCCGTCACGCTACCTGGCACGCTGACTGGCCTAATGCCATAGATCATGGTCTTCGTTATCCTCGTGGGATGAACTACGGTCTTAGTAAAATCTTTCTAGACGGCAAATTTGATACTTACGATGCCTTTTTCCTTCTAACAAATGATACAGAGTTTCATTGTTCGCAAGTAATTAAGACTTTACTCGAAGAGATGGATGCGCATCCACGCGTCGGTATTATTTCCCCGTGCTCGCGCCGATGGGGCGAAAGGTTGCTTTTACAAAAGCAGCAGACAAAATACTTCTGGTATATCCACAACACGGCTTTTCTTCTGCGAAGACAATTTGTAGAAAATGTTATGGATCATGAGAATCCGGATCATTTGAATTTTTTGTATGACGGGAGTAATTTTCGTGGATATGGGACAGAAGGCGAGTTGATAGCCAAAGGCTACGCCAATTACTGGGCATCTGCCATTACGACAAAGGTCTGGACAAACGAGAACGAATCTTACCTGCTCAAACAGTCTGACTTGATTAAAACAGAGACCTATGAGGAAAACATTCGTCTTTATATCGAGGAAGGCAGACGCTGGATGAGGAAAAAGTATGGATTTAACAGTCGTTGGTCGATGCAGATGTATGTCAAGTTTTTTTATGACCAATTTTTCTATTTCCATCCGGAATATGAGAAGTTTAAAATCTAGTTGCTTGAATTGATAGAAACATTTTACAGTCATTATTAGAAAAGCAACTTTACCCGTTATAAAGTTCCCATAATAAAGTCCGTCCGTCTTTTTTCAATTTTCAGGAAATTTAATTTAAACACTATGACAACCATACAGGCATTGCTGGGGAGTTGATTAAATGAGCAAGAAAAGCTTTGGAGGAAATATCGTATCTCAAATCAGCCTTGATAAAACAGGTAGGATTGACTTAGCGACAGGTGCGTACGAGTATTTTTCCTATCTACTTGAGGACGAGAAGGAAGTTGAAATCAGTAATCTTGCATCATTTACCATCGCAGCGATTTTGCAGAATACCAACACAAAACTGAGCGTGCTTGATTTTGACCGGAACATGAAGACCGGTGATATTATTCAATCTGAAAACCTTCCAGTTACCTTGAAAGCTTCAAGCGGCCAGGCTAGACTGCTAATTGCCGGTACAGTGAACCCGGTGTGTTCTGCCAAGGAAAGAACTTTTACTAAGGCGCGAGATGTCTACAAAGTTACAAAGCCATGGGGCTATGAACTCTGGCTGAATAAGCAACACCCTGGTTACGCCTTTAAAAATATTTTTATAAAGCAGGGCACAAAAACAAGTTTACAGTTTCATCGTTTAAAAAAAGAAACTAATTTAGTATATTCCGGCGAGACGTTATTGCACTACAACCATAATTACCTGATTGAAAATGAAGATGTCAAGCCTGAAGATATTGATACTGTTTTGATAAAATCAATTACCGCTATAGATGTCTCGCCGCCGGTTTTGCATAGATTAGAGGCACTGACTGATATTTTACTTTATGAAACATCCACTCCTCATTTAGACGATGTTATTCGTATCGATGACGACACAAATAGAAAAAACGGGAAAATTGTCTCGGAACATCAGTGATGAATAATGGACCTGTCGCTGTAATACTCACTGCCGGCAAAGGCACACGGATGGGTGCATATTGTGAAACTCTTAATAAGGCGCTGCTGCCTATAAACGGTAAGGCTGTAATTTCGCATATTATCAATAAGTTTCCATTAAATACTAAGTATGTTATCGGGCTTGGACACTTTGCGAACCAGGTAAGACATTATCTTGAAGTCGCCCATCCGCAAACAGAACTCAGATTTGTTGAAATTGACAATTATGACAGAGAGGGAAGTGGGCCGGGATATTCATTAATGCAATGCAAAGATTTCCTACAACAACCTTTTTATTTCGTTTCATGTGATACCCTGTGGGAAAACCAGCTTGACTGGCAAGACAACAACAACTGGCTGGGCGTCTCCAGTCGGATCCCATTAAAAGAATCCGGTAATTATCTCAATTTAAAAATACGGGACAGGAAGGTTGTTGAATTAAGGGACAAGGAGAAGATTGAAGACAGGACCTATAGTGCATTTGTTGGTTTATGCCATATTAGTGATTTCAATATTTTTTGGGACTCTCTTAAGGAGAGTACAATAAGAGCTGGTGAACATCAGATTTCAAATGGTCTCCAGACTTTGGTTGATCACGGTTTGATGTATGCCAAAGAAATTGAATGGACAGATGTCGGTGACCAGGAAAAATACAAAAAGACGGTTTCAAGGTATGAAAATTATGACTTTAGCAAATTAAACGAATCGTTGTATTTTTCTAACAACAGGGTGATTAAACGCTTTGCAAACCAGACAATTACCCATAAGAGAGTTCTTAAGGCGAAATTGAATCCTGATGTGTTTCCTGAAATTATTTACCATCAAGATGAATTTTATGCATACAATTTCCAGCCGGGAAAAACGTTATATCAGCATAACAATTTGCACATTTTCAGCAAATTACTGCAATGGCTAAAATTAAACCTTTGGAAAAAAATGGACGTGAGCAGTGACGTTTTCAATAAAGCTTGCATATCTTTTTATAAGGATAAGACACTTGAGCGGTTGAGATTATATAATGAAAAATATGATAAAGCAAAGAATATCCCGATTATCAATGACGAGCAAATTCCATCTGCCGAAGATCTCTTAGCAAAGGTCTCATGGGAAAATCTTACTGATGGAATTCCTGTCTTTTTCCATGGTGATTTGCAGTTTGACAATATCCTGTACCTCGAAGAGCAGGACACATTTAAACTCCTTGACTGGCGACAGGACTTTGCGGGTCACGTTGACTTTGGAGACGTTTATTATGATCTCGCAAAACTTTATGGCGGGATTATTTTAAATTATGATCTAATCAAGATAAATCTTTTGCAGTACGAAGAAAAAGGGGGCGACATATTATTTGACTTTGCTCAGCGGTATCAAACTCAAAATTATCTGAAAATATTTAACGATTTTATTTTGCAGAACGGCTATAGCCTTGCAACCATAAAGTTGCTAGTCGGATTAATATATTTGAATATGTCCCCCCTTCATCACTACCCGTTTGATAAAATGCTCCATGCATTAAGTCGAAAAATGTTATCAGGCGAACTGCAGTAAAAGCAGTCAATCTTTTTCCAAGTGATTTGGAATACTTAAAACAGATGAAATTAATATGACATTACCAGCTCCCTTCCCCAATAAAGATACTGCTGTTTGTATCTCTATAGCCTCCCGCCCCAGTAATTTTGGCTGTACTCTCCATAATGCCGGATATCAGGCGCTTAACTTAAACTATATTTACAAATCTTTTGGCATTGACAATCAAGCAGCTTTAATTGCCGGAGTCCGGGCCATGGGGATCAGGGGATGTTCCGTTTCCATGCCATTTAAGCAGTCGATTTTACAAGAACTGGACGAACTGGATGATACCGCAAAAGTCATAGGAGCAGTTAACACGATAGTTAATGATGATGGGATACTTACAGGCTATAATACCGATGCCTATGGCGCAGAGATCGTGCTTAAAAAAAACATAAACTTTCATTCTGATCAGAGCGTATTGCTTCTTGGGGCCGGGGGTGCAGCTCGGGCCGTAATTTATGCCTTGAATAAACTTGGTGGGGCAAAAACTACATTATGCAATAGACATGCTCAAAGACTTCAGGAACTGGACAGTGAACAGAAGTTTTCAAGGATTGCCTGGGAGGGTCGAAATGATTTTAGGGCTGATCTGCTAATCAACGCAACATCTATTGGCATGACACCAGATCATAAAAAGATGCCTATCAAAGAAGACTCTATTAGCAACTTTAGTTCATTTTTCGATATCGTTGTAACTCCCCACAAAACACGCCTGCTTTCGATCGCCTTGACTTTGAATAAAAAGGTAGTATATGGATACGAAATGAGTTTTCATCAGGCCGTTAAGCAGTTTGAACTATATACGGGGCATGTAGCACCCACTGATGTATTACGGAAAGAAATGTTCAGTCTTTTAGGAGTGAATCAATAATTTTTTCTGTTTAATGGAGATTTATTATGAAACAGAATAATAAGACGCTGGAACGGCTCGGGTATGATTATTTTTCTATCTTCTCCGATAAAAATATTGACGCCCTTGGAGAACGCTTCGCAGAAGATATTACCTTGACTGACTGGGAAAATTCGGCACAGGGGAAGAATGATGTACTTGAGATAAACAGTAACATCTTTACCGCGGTAAACTCAATCATGCTGGAAGTTGAAAAAGTATGGTCTAATGACCTTTCCCTAGTTGCCGAATTGAGAATAAATGTTGATGGAAATATCCTGAAGGTCGTTGATATTCTAGAATTCAACTCTGAGCTCAAAATTAAAGCGATTAGGGCCTACAGGTGTTTTTAATAGTAAATTTTTGGATAAGCGATTGTGGTTCATGGAGGCACTGTGAACAAAGAACCTGATGAAATGAATGTTAAGTATGTTGATATATTGATCCCTACTAAAGACCGTGCCATGCAGCTCCATCTGCTATTGGAAAGCATGAGGAAACACTTGAAAGGAATGGGGCGAATCACTATCTCCTGGCAAGGAAGTGATGATGACTTTGTTGCCGGTTATGAGCTTCTGAAAAAAAGGGCAATGAATGATGGAGCGTTTACCGCTTTGAGAGACAATTCTAAAGAGATTATATTCAGGCGGAGAAATTCACTCAGAGAAGTTTATGATGCGGCAATAGAATCAGGCAACTCTGACTACATCATGCCCCTGATTGATGATGATGTTTTTTTTAAAAGTTATGATCTTGTCAATAATCAAGCTTCGCTGTACCTCTTCGATAATCAATCTGTACTGGCCTGCTCAATCAGGGTAGGCGACAATCTGAGCAACCAATTGTCTTCAAGTCTTGCCGATGGTTTAGTCCAAGACAAGCCTGTCGGACACGCAACATCTCTTTTTTCAGCTGGCAAACCAAGGTTTATACAAATTAATCATACCCATGAATTAGAAACTGAAAAAAAAACGACTAAATCGCATAGTAGATATTTAAAGTGGGCATGGCCGGATAATCTGAATGTCCCTCACTGGAGTGCCGTATGGTCAACTACCAGTCAAATATATAGGAAAATACCGTATTTAAAATTATTTGAAACGATTGGGAGGGAAAACTTTCTGCAAATTGAAAAGCAATGGCAAGTGAAGCAGTTTGCGGAATTTCTGGGACTGCCGTATTTTCTCTTCAATATATTGTGTTTTACCGATAAACTTCAGGCCCGGTTTCTTAAGAGGTTCGGTATATACGAACAGGATATTCTACAGATCACTTTATCCAAGATCCTGTATAGAAAAAGGATGAAGCAGAACAAGAAATTTAATGTACCGGTCCATATGACGGCGCCAACACAATCCGTTGTTGTTAACCTGGACGCAGGTGTGAGCCACCACAGAGAAGGCGGATTCGGGCAGGATGTCGTTCAAACATTCAACCAAAAATATCTTGCAGGCAAAATAATAGCGCATGCTGAGATTCCTTTTCATAACGTTAAATTTGCAACACATGTATTTACTGATTTTCGTTTTATTGATTATAAATAATGGACATATTCAAAGCCATAATTAACAGAATAAAGAGGACACACCAGTATAAAAGATTATGGGATTATCGCAGCATGATCATATCTTATTTTGATGAAATTGATGTCACGTATGAAGAAGCAGAGAGCACGTTACATAAAGCCACTTCAGGTAAATGTCTGTATTTTGAGAGTGAAACAGGCCAGCAGCTTGAAGCTCTCATATTCTCGGCTATTGCTCTCATAAAGAAAGATGTAGACAGTATTCTTGAGATCGGGACAGGAGGCGGTGCAAATACAGTTATTCTAGCTGCCTTATTTCCAAGTGCAATAATCCATACATATGATATCCCTGTGAGCGACAGGGACTATGACTCTCTTGCATGGCGCGCTGATGATAGTGGTTTTTCAGAAAGGATTTTCAAAGACAATATTATATTCCATGAGAAAAATTCCTTTCTCATGCTGTCAGATAATCTCCCTGATTTCGATCTTGTCTATGTGGACGGAGGGCACAGTTATCCAGCTGTTGCCTGGGATGCAATGTATGCCTACAACAAGACTAGGACGGGCGGTTTCATCGTGTTCCATGATTACAATCGCCCTCCTAATGATCCCACGAGAGACTCTAATCATGTAAAAGATTTACTGGACAACTATCTGTCAAAGATTATTGAGGAAGATGTCGTGTGCCTTCCATGGGCAGGATATGACAGGAAAGCAAGAATATGTCTGATTCATAAGAGATAGAAATACGGCCATTCTTGAAATATAAATATGAACTGTGTCAAATATTACTTGAATCAAGTTAAGCTTTCTCTAATATGGTGAATATTAGCATAGGCACTCTGCTGCTTCTATCAAATTTATTAATCAATGTTTATACGCTTGAACAATATGTTTCAATAAATAACCATATCGGATTTAAAGGGCAGCTTATAATATATTTCTATAATGCGGCCATTCTGTTTATCGGGGGATATCTTCTTTATTTCAGAAATAAGATCAAACCTACAAATTATCTTTATCCTGTTTGCATAGGATTATTTTTCTTTATCATTGTTTCCGAAATTTATCTTCGTATGAACAGAAGTACTTTTGTCCGGCAGACATTGGCGAGCAGGATCCTGTATGAAGCGAATTTTAAGGATGCCGACATACTGTTAGGAGAAAGCAATAAAGTAAAAGTAAAATTTTATGAATATTTCCTTTTTTCTCCTGACAAATATAGTTCCAGAACGATAAATTTTACAGATTATTACGGTGCAAGACATGTTCCTCATAACGATGCAATAAAAGGTAAACATTTGACAGTCTGGATATTCGGTGGAAGCACTCTCCAGGAAGAAACAACTTCAGATGAATATACTATCGGCAATTCAATAGCAATATCACTGGAAGAAAAAGGGATAAATGCCATTGTAAGATCATTCGGAATGGGTGGTTATCAGTCATCAATGGAATTTGTGAAATTCACCGAACTATTGCGGAGGGAAAAAAAGCCGGACATAGCGGTTTTTTATGATGGATTCAATGATGCCGGGAATGCGGTATCATATGGCCCCGGGAATATGCAGGCTGATACCACAATGAAGCAGAGAATACTTATTGAAAGAAATCATTTTGCTGTTTTTCTATATTCTTTTAACTCAATAATGAAGAATTGTTCCAGATTATATGAAAGGACTTTCTATAATGTTTTAAATAAAATTTTGTTTAAAACAATTCATTTCCGTTTTATTGACATCTATAATACTCAGGAATACTTTGATAAAACACTGGATATCTATGAGACTAACTATGTGATGGGAAAAGCTGTGTGCGATAAGTTGAATATAAAATGTTATTATCTCCTTCAACCCATGATTTTCACAAAGTCGCCATTGACCACTTTTGAATTGGAAGCAATGAATGAATTTAAGCCAGGAGGAATGAAATCAATTTTAGGTATGCAATATATAAATTTTATGGACAGATTTTACAAGGCAGTTAAATCAAGGATGAAAAACAAAGAACAATGGTACGATTTGTCCGGAATTTTGAATGGCCGACTAGAAAATGATTTTATAGACGAAGGACATACAGGACCATATACAGGTACATTTATCGGAGAAAATATCGCAGATATAATATCTGCTTCTTATGGTAAGGAGAAGTGACACCATTCTTCTCAATCTGTCTCCCTGTATACAACGGTGCTGAATATATCGGAAAGGCTATTCAATCAGTCCTTGATCAAACCGATCAAGATTGGGAGCTAGTTATTTACAATAACGGCTCTACTGATAACACATCTAATGTTATTCACTGCTTTCGTGATGCACGAATTCGTGTAATAGAGGAAACAGCTCGCGCATCAAGGGCGATTCCTGCCTGGCATAAAGCAATGAGCATGGGACAGGGTGAATATCGCCTGATGCTCGGCCATGATGACTGGTTTAAGTCCGATTTTCTTGAGGTGTCCCACAAACATATTCAAACCAATGATCTAGATGTCTTTAGCGGTTGGACAGACAGTTATGACCCCGACTATCGGCTGGTTGAGATTGTGACTTCCGCTTCATTCATTCAGTCCGTGCCTGAAGCAAAACAGGTTGGTGATCTCTGGTTGTTCAACGGCAAGTCGTATATTGAGGGTTTTCTTGCGGACTTTGAACAGGGCTTTTCAAAGATGCATCTTTCTACAACATGGATTAGACGTACTCTTTATGAACAGGTGGGTGGATTCAATGTGAATCTGCAATACTGTGCTGAGTCGGAACTGTATCTGAAGTTGGCGCATGCAGGAGCGCGTTTCGGTTTTTATTGGGGCAGGGCATTAGTGAATTACATCGGTAAGGGAGAAAACCGCAGGGCTTCCTACCTTGATGTGAATCGGAAATACCACGATTTCTACGAGATTCCGCGGATCATGTTAAGAGAAGGGATTGTTGACAAGCAGAAATATTCAGTAATGATAAAATTTGTAAATAGCAAGGCTGTATTGCAGGGGTTTGGATATAGTGCTAGCCGCATGATTGCAAATATACGAAACAATACTTCTGAAAAAGTATTGTTATGGACAGTTATCTCGCTATTCGGGTCTCTCTGGTCACGAACAAGGCTGATTGTTGATGAGGCATTTCGAAGAGTCTTCCGGGCTCTCAAATCCTGACATATCGTATATAATTACATGTTGTTTTATCTCGGTCCCGGAACTGAAACCTGGCGAGAAGATCACGAACAGGTTGCATTAGCAGTTAACTATGAAGAAGTTACTCAAGAAATTCATTAACAAGTATTTTTTCCCCAATATGAGAGTTATGCATAACCAGCAAAGAAGAGACTCTGCAATGGATCTTTGGGAAGAATTATGCAGACGGGCATGTCAACAGTCGGCTGATTATGTACTTTCTGCGATGCCTGAGGCTGTTTTTTATGTTGAGGACAAAAAGGCCTTTCAGAAAAGTGTTTTAACAGAGATGAAGCTTGACGGACTTATCGCTGAATTTGGAGTTTATGAGGGTAACAGTCTCCGCCTGTTTGCCTCCATGACGGATAAGAAAGTACATGGGTTCGACTCTTTTGAAGGATTACCGGAGGCATGGGCCGGTCATAATCTGGACAGGGGCTTTTTTTCACGTATTACACCGGGGGTATTCCCCGCCAATGTAACATTGCATAAGGGCTGGTTTTCTGATACACTTCCCGGTTTTCTGAAAGAGTACAGTGATAATTTCGCTTTTATTCATATTGACTGCGATCTTTATTCATCAACAAAAGATGTTTTGGACTTATGCAATGAGCGTATTGTCCCCGGTACAGTGATAGTGTTTGATGAATACCTGAATTATCCAAACTGGCAGAACCATGAGTATAGGGCATTTCAGGAGTTCATGAAAATGCGGCCAGATCTGAACTATAAGTATACGAAAGTATGTGCTCTTGGTTACACATACTCTGCCGGGTCCGTCGCAGTCGAGATTTTAACGGCATAATAAAGTATTTGATATTTCTTAATGCTTCCTACAAAAATACTGTACATAAACAGTCCCAAATATGATGTTATTACTGCATTGCATATCGAGGGGCTACTAGGCATTACAGGACTTCAGGTTCGTTTTACATCACTGGGTAATTATGCAACGAGTGATAAGGTTTTAAATAAACAGGATGCGATCAATTATGGTAATGAAGAAGCTGACATCCTCATTCTTGGAAGCCGGTATGTAGATCACAGTACAAAGAGTAGCCAGATTAATGCTGATACTGCTTACCTTATTCGTCACCAAAAAGATGACATAGATACCTTCTGGCAAATTAAAAGAAAAGATATACTGCGTGTCAGAATGGAAGGTGGTGACGAGTCGGCGTTAGGGGTAAGGCTAGGTGAATTTTACCGTTATAATCTGATCTTTAAGAGAGAATTATATCTTACTGACTGGACCTTAGCCGCATTAAGATATTCAGTATTTCCTGGATCTGCGGGGTTATGGAGTCCGCTGAGGGCGCACAAACTGGTACCTTTCCCATACTATCATTCCATGGGAAACCCGGCCAGGTTTCCAGTACAGGCAAGGAACATGGTCAGGAATATTGCGTGGTATCCTGGGCGCAAACGCGTGAAGTCATTCCCGATTGGAATTGAACAGAGATTGAAGGGTGAGTATAATGATAGTCCTGATTATGAACTGTGTTGTATGATGCGTGTATCCGTTTCGGATCGGGCCAGACTTTTTGACCTTCTGAAAAAAAAACAGTACCCGCGTATGTTTCTTGATTGTTATAAGACGAGCAGTGTCACACTTAGCCCTCGCCCTGACGATATAGAATGGATGATTGAACGTGGGGCATCCCATCCTGATGCCGTAAAAATAGGCGGTAGTGGCTTTGCTCAGAATAATGCCTATCAGGCACAACTCAACAATTCCCGAGCCACGATTTGTCTCCCGGGTGGTGGTTATGACACTCTCAGGTTTTGGGAGATTTTGGGGCAGGGAAGTTTACTGATCAGCAAGAGGATAGCGATTCAGATGCCAAGTCCCTTGCAAGAAGGGGTTCACTACCTGGCCTTTGATACAATTGATGAATTTGAAAACATTCTTGATTGGATTTATGAAAATCCTGATGAGGTTGATCATATTCGCAGGCAGGGGCATGAGTTTGCTTTGAAGGAGCATTCAAGCCTGGCGCGTGCGGACTATTTTTTACGCACAGTGGAAGGATATAGGGGACGTTCTTTATGATGAATTTTATCAATATATTTAGCATTATTACCCGGCGTTTTGTTAGTATTAGTTGGCCAAATGATTAATGAAATGAGATATTTAGATTCTGTTTACAGTGGCAAAACTATTCTTGTTACCGGTCATACCGGTTTTAAGGGTAGTTGGCTATCGCATTGGTTATGCATGCTTGGCGCCAATGTAGTTGGGTTATCGGTTGATATTCCTACTTCACCTTCGAACTTTGAGATTACTCGACTGGGTAATTGCCTTTCTGATTACCGGGGTGATATACGTGATAAGAACCGGGTCAGATCTGTTGTGCAAGAGTGTCAGCCTGATTTTGTGTTTCATCTGGCGGCACAATCGCTTGTCCGTCTGTCCTATGAACAGCCACTGGTAACATTGGAGACCAATGCCCTTGGCACGGCAAATGTGTTGGATGCTCTTCGCTCTCTGGAGAAACCTGTGGTTGCCGTAATGGTTACCAGTGACAAGTGTTATGACAATGTTGAGTGGGCTTGGGGGTATCGTGAGAATGATCGTTTGGGTGGTAAGGATCCATATAGTGCCTCTAAGGGTATGGCGGAATTAGCCATTCGCTCTTTTGTCGCTTCCTATTTCAACTTACCTGAGTGCAATGTGCGTGTGGGGATTACACGTGCTGGCAATGTTATCGGTGGGGGCGATTGGGCAAAGGATCGAATCGTTGCCGATTGTATGAAGGCATGGTCTTGCGGAGAGGCTGTCGAAATTCGAAATCCTGAAGCAACACGTCCATGGCAGCATGTTTTGGAGCCGTTGAGTGGTTATCTTGCGCTTGGAGCGGCCCTTATTGAAAAGCCACCCATTCATGGTGAACCCTATAATTTTGGTCCACCTGGAAATCAGGACCATACGGTGCGTGAGCTGATCAACGAGATGAAGATCTACTGGGACAACGTGCGCTGGAAAGATATCGCGATGGACGGGGATCACATGCATGAAGCCGGTTTGCTGAAATTAAACTGCGACAAGGCATTGTTTGATCTGGGCTGGTTGCCTACATTACGCTTTGAAGAGACCGTACGTATGACTGTAGAGTGGCACAAAGTTTTTTATCAGGATCAGGAAAAATCAATGCATGATTTCACTCGTGGTCAGATTGACGAGTACATGGCATTGGCTGCTGATAGAGGCATATCGTGGGCATAACGAAGATAGAGGATTTACGTCTGACCCCGTTGAACATTATTAAGACTTCAGGTGGGGATGTGCTGCATGCGATAAAGAAGACAGATCCTGGATATTTAGACTTTGGTGAGGCCTATTTTTCAATTGTTGAACGAGGTGCTATCAAGGCATGGAAACGACACCAGGTGATGACCATGAACCTTGTGGTGCCTGTAGGCTCAATTCGCTTTGTGTTTTTTGATGACCGTGAGGAAACCGGAAGTAAAGGTAATCTCCAGGTTGTTGAACTATCTCGGGAACACTATTGCAGATTGACTGTGCCTCCCAGGCTCTGGATGGGATTTCAAGGCGTGGGAGCAGAGCTGAATTTACTGTTGAATGTGGCGGATATCCCCCACAATTCTGTTGAGGCTGATCGCAAGGACATAAATGAAATTGAATTTGATTGGAGTATAGCTATATGAAAGTCGTGATTCTGGCAGGTGGCTTTGGTACTAGGTTAAGTGAAGAAACAGATGTGAAACCGAAACCAATGGTTGAAATAGGCGGGTATCCTATCCTTTGGCATATCATGAAGATCTATTCCAGTCATGGATTTAATGATTTTATCATTTTGTTGGGATATAAGGGATATGTCATAAAGGAGTATTTCGCTAATTATTTTCTTCATCATAGCAATGTGAGTATTGATCTTGCCAGTAACACGATGGAGGTTCTTGAACATAAATGTGAACCTTGGCGTGTAACTTTGCTCGACACTGGTTTGAATACAATGACCGGGGGTCGAATCAAACGTGCTGCTGAACATATTCATGATGAGCCGTTTCTTTGGACCTATGGGGATGGGGTATCAAATGTTGATATTGGAGCATCTGTAACTTTTCATAAAAACCATGGGAAAACCATTACGATGACTGCCGTTCAGCCAGCAGGACGTTATGGAACCTTGAACGTTGAAAAAAATGGGGTAATTTCAAATTTCATGGAAAAGCCGCTCGATGATAGCTCCTGGATTAATGGTGGTTTTTTTGTATGTGAGCCACGAGTCTTTGACTATATTGAATCAAATGACACAGTTTTTGAGGAAGCCCCATTGACTACGCTAGCCAATGAAGGGGAACTTATCGCATTTCGTCACAGTGGGTTTTGGCAATCTATGGATACATTGAGGGATAAAAGAAATCTATACAAGCTTTGGGATGGTGGAAAAGCGCCTTGGAAAATATGGTAAGGACATAGGGGAAACGGGATGATTCTGGTCACAGGTGGCTTAGGTTATCTGGGCGGAAGAATAGCTGACCATCTGCTTCGAACTCAAAATGAATCTATTGTTCTAGGCACGAGGATGTCTATCCCAACAGTGCCGTCTGAATTAGAAAAATGCCAGGTTATCCAAATGGATTTAATGGATGACGCTAGTTTGGAAAATGCATGCAAAGGGGTTACATCCATAATACATTTGGCTGCAATAAATGCACATACGTGTGCGAATAATCCTGAACAGGCACTACTAATAAATGGACTTGGTACGCTTAAGATATTGAGAGCGGCTGTAAAAGCCGGGGTTGAACGTTTTTTTTATTTTTCGACCGCTCATGTCTATGGAACACCACTAATCGGGAAGATAGACGAAAACACTTTGCCTCGTCCTATGCATCACTATTCGATAAGCCATCGTATCGCTGAAGATTATGTCTTGGAAGCAAATGTTAAAGGTAGTATTGAAGGCGTGGTGTTCAGACTTTCAAATGCCGTGGGTGCCCCTCTTAGCAAAGATGCAAACTGCTGGATGCTGGTAGCAAACGACCTTGTACGCCAAGCCGTAGTAGATTCAAAGATGCATATCAGAAGTGATAGGGCGCAAGAACGAGATTTTGTTCCAATTTCTGATGTGTGCGGTGCAATTGGCTATATGCTTCAGGTTTCATCTGAATTGTGTAGAGGTGAGATATTTAATATTGGTAGTAATCGGTCATTAACGTTAAAGGAGCTTGCAAACATGATAGCGGACAGAATGGGAACGAATAGCAAGACTAATATTTTATTTGACCATCTACGTGAAAACCCTGTCGCCCGAAAAAATACGACATTGCAGTATAGTGTTGATAAGTTGAAAAAACTAGGAGTCTCTTTTGAGTATGACATTTTGGGTGAGATAGATGGCCTTATTAAAGCTTGCAATCGATGGTTTGTATATGGTGGCCAGGCATTTAATGAATAGGACATCGAGTCTCCTGGGCAGCATTTTTTCTATTGCACGGCAAATGCCGGGTGCAAGTCTGTTGGTTGTTCTCCAGCTCCTGAGTGGTGTGGCAAGTATTTTAGGCCTTCCCCTACTGGTTCCAGTCCTGAAAATGCTTGATAATAAAACCATAGGTATTGGTGACGATCCCATTTTGCATTATCTTATCAATGCTGCTAATTTTCTTGGCATTCAGCCATCGTTCAGTAATATCCTGATTCTCATGGCTGTCTTAGTTATAAGCAGTATTTTGCTTGATGTCCTTGTTGTTCTTCTGGGACAATACCGGCAGTATCAACTTGTTTCTGATAAAAGTCTGGGGCTATTGGATGGATATCTTCATGTCCGGTGGTCATGGATGATGAAGCACCATAGCGGTGAAATGAATCATGCACTTTACAATGAAGCAGCAGCTTGGTCAGATGCCGTATTCCAGTCATTACGCCTGATAGTGACCTCAATACAGGTGGTATCCTATCTATTGGTAGCGTATTATGTGAGCTGGCAGGGGGCCTTGGCTGCTACCATCATACTATCCCTGTTACTTCTGATAAATTTATTATTGTCACAGCAGATAAAGAAGATATCATACAAGAAGAATTTGAAACAGAAGGAATTTGTTGAACTTGTTCAGACAGTACAACAAAACAGAAAATTCCTGAAGTCTTCCCTGCTACACTCGCCATTGATTATTCAATTTACTAACATGGTAGGAAAGATAGTGCAATATGCGAAAGATATGGCATGGAGAACACAGGTCCAACGAGGTTGGGCACAGAGTGGTGTTTTTATGGTTTTGATTGCGCTGCTGGCATTTCACAAACAGTTGGGGCTTGGCTATGCAGAATTGATTGTATTGATGGCCGCATTTGCAAGGATGCTACCACAGATCACCGCATTGTCTTCGGAGTATGCTGCATTTGCTACAAAACTGCCTGTATATGAAGCTTTGAATAGTCGTTTAATGACTCTGGAAGCTCAAAAAGAAGAATTTGGGAGTGAACAATACGTGCCTGGATCAAAAATCCAGTTTGAGAATGTCAGCTTTTCATATGAAAATGGCCAAAAGGTATTGCGGGATGTTAATTTTGAAATGCCTCCGAATCAAACTGTTGCCATTGTCGGCGGTTCAGGTCAAGGGAAATCCACAATACTCGACCTGCTGCTTGGTTTGTGGCGACCACAAAGTGGTGTTATCAGATATGGTTTAATCAGCCATCATTCACTAGATTACGGATCTTTAAGGTCGAGAGTGGCCTATGTGAGCCAGGAAACAACACTATTTGATGGTTCATTATATGATAATCTGGTAGTTGGCATAGAAAAGGCCTCAAAAGAAGATGTTCATAATGTGATTGATTTGGTGCAACTGACTGGAATGGTTGCAGGATTACCAAATGGACTGGAAGCCTTGATCGGTGAAAATGGGGTGCGTCTCTCAGGCGGTCAGCGTCAACGCATAGCATTGGCTAGAGCGCTCCTTATAAAACCTGATCTTCTCATACTTGATGAGGCAACCAGCGCACTTGATATGTCTACAGAAGAAGAAATCCTGAAAGCTGTATTCCAGAGACTGCACCACAGAATGACCATACTGATCGTCACTCACCGGACTGCAACGGTAGAAAATGCAGATATTGTATATATGTTGAAAGATGGCAACCTCAAACTACTTAATTATGCTGAAAAAAGAAAGGTTTAGTTATGCTTGATCGACTGTCGATAGGATCATGGATCACCCTTGCCCATCCTGCTATTGCCGAGATCATGGCCCGTTCCGGCTTTGATTGGCTTGCAGTGGATATGGAACACAGCGTCATTACTATTCGTGAGGCAGAAGAATTGATTCGAGTGATAGACCTTGCTGGCGTGATGCCGCTGGTGCGTCTGACTTCCAACAATCCTGATCAAATCAAGCGGGTGATGGATGCCGGATCACACGGTGTTATTGTCCCAATGGTTAACTCGCCTGAAGATGCTCAACGGGCTGTTGAGTCGGTCAAATATCCCCTAGAAGGAAGGCGGGGGGTTGGCCTGGCGAGAGCCCAGGGATATGGTGTCTCTTTTCAGGAGTATCTGAAGTGGCAGAAGGAGAAATCTGTTGTCATCGTTCAGGTTGAGCATATTCATGCGGTAAATAATTTGGAGGGAATCTTCTCAGTTGAGGGCGTGGATGGCTATATCATAGGCCCTTATGACCTTTCCGCTTCCATGGGTATACCAGGGCAGTTTGATCACCCTGATTTTCTCTCTGCCATGGAAAGGGTGCGAACTGTTGCCGGAAAGATGAAAGTGACGGGAGGTATTCATGTAATTGAGCCGGAGCCGGAGCAGCTTAAACAGCGCATTGACGAAGGATATCGTTTTATCGCCTACAGCTTGGATATCCGCATGCTGGATGTTGCCTGCAGAAAAGGATTGGCACACGTTAAAAAGCTGAGAAAATGACAACGATTGCCATTATACCGGCCCGCATGGGCTCCACTCGTTTCTCCGGGAAGCCACTTGCAAAGATTCTTGGCATTCCTATGATAGGGCACTGCTATTTCCGTACTCGCATGTGTAGTGAACTGCTGGAGACCTATGTAGCCACTTGCGATCAGCAAATCTATGACTACATAGAATCCATTGGAGGCCGTGTCATAATGACTTCTGATACCCACGAGAGGGCGTCTGACCGAACTGCCGAGGCCATGCTTAAAGTCGAAGAAGATATAGGCAGACAGGTAGACATTGTGGTCATGGTGCAAGGAGACGAACCAATGGTCACACCGGAAATGATAAGTCAGTCGCTGTTGCCATTCTCAGAAGGTGATGGAGTCAATGTTGTGAATCTCATGGCGTACATGAAAACTATAAATGAGTTCGAAGACCCCAATGAAGTGAAAGTAGTAGTAGATAAGAATGAGAATGCGATTTACTTCTCACGCGAACCTATTCCATCCCGCAAGAAGGGTTCAGATCAGGTTCCAATGCTGAAACAGGTCTGCATTATCCCCTTCAAACGTGATTTCTTGCTGAAATTTAACGAGACTCCAGAAACTGAACTGGAGCGTATCGAGTCAGTGGACATGATGCGTATCATCGAAAACGGGGGCCAGGTACGGATGGTCCTGACAGATGTGGAATCATTAAGTGTAGACACTGAGGAAGATCGCCAGCGGGTAGAAATGTTAATGGAAGGCGATGCCTTAATGCAAAAGTACTCTTAGTCATGAAGGAATCCGATATCAGGCCTGCAGACGTGTTTGAAGAATATCTGAGGCTCTCTGCAGAAGATTCTGGGAATTACTTTCGTGATGTAAAGCGACAAGACATTCTGTGTCCTGGGTGCGGCTCTAAAAACAGGCGATTTGAATTTATAAAGCACGGTTTCGATTATGTATCGTGCGCTAACTGCGACTCTCTGTATCAAAGTCCAAGACCGCCAGCTGAGGCATTTGAACAATTCTACAGCGATTCTCGCTCATCACGCTATTGGGCCGAAAAGTTTTACCCATCAGTTGCAGAAGCACGCCGGGCGCTTATTTTCCTTCCACGGGTCAAACAGCTTACGGCCTTGTGTAGGGACAAAGGCATGCGGCCAGAGGTTGTAATGGATGTAGGAGCCGGGTACGGCATATTCCTGGAAGAGTGGAAGAAGCAGTATCCGGAGAATAAAGTCGTAGCTGTTGAGCCGTCAAAGCATCTTGCACAAATCTGCAGGGACAAGGGACTCGTTGTTATTGAGAAGGTAGCTGAAAGAATACAAGGGCATGACTCGGCTGCAAACCTAGTGGTTTGTTTCGAGGTGTTTGAACATGTGTACAACCCTTTGGCTTTTGTCAGGACCCTGGCTAAATTTGTTGCGGAGGGCGGCTGTATGATGGTCAGTACACTGGGTGTAGATGGCTTTGATATCCAGGTGCTCTGGGAAAATTCCAATAGTATTTCTCCACCCCATCACATAAACTTTCTCTCTGTAAAAGGGCTTAAACTCCTCTTTGAACGTGCAGGCCTTAAAGATATAGAAGTGCTGACTCCAGGAGTTTTGGATGTTGATATTGTTCGAAATGCTGTCCGGAAAGATCCATCTTCTATAGAAGGTAACCGTTTTGTGAATCAGATTCTTAATGACAATATGCTATCCGAGAGATTTCAGACTTTCTTGAAAAATAATCAGCTGAGTTCACACACATGGATATTTGCAAAAAAGCCCGATACGGGATGATTTACAGTGTTTTGTTTATGCGTGGAAACGGATTACAACAGATAGAATGCATTAATACTGCTCTATTTCCCATTATAGTGAAAAATACCCAATCAGGAATATGATCTTCTGTTCAGGGAATGTAAGGAGATAAGAATATGGACAAAGTTGTAGTTATAGGTGGTTCTGGTTTTATGGGAAGTCATGCTGCTGATGAACTGAGCAGACGTGGATATAAAGTTGCTATTTTTGATCAAACACCATCCCCTTGGTTACGGAAAGATCAGGTGATGGTAGTTGGCGATATTTTGGACCGGGATGCAGTTGCTAAAGCAGTCAAAAACGCAAAGTATCTGTATCAGTTTGCGGGCATTGCCGACATTAGTGAAGCCAAAGAAAGTCCTTATGATACAGTGCTCCTCAATGTTATGGGGACTACGGTTGCTCTTGAAGCCGCTGTTCAGGCTCGTGTAAAACGCTTTCTATATGCTTCCACTATGTATGTTTATAGCCCCTATGGTTCTTTTTACCGTGCAAGCAAGCAAGCTGCGGAGACTGTGATTGAGGCATATCATGAAAAATATAACCTGGATTTTACACTGCTGCGATATGGCTCCATGTATGGACCGCGTGCTCAGAACTGGAATGGGCTAAAACGTTATGTGGATCAGGTTGTACGCACCGGCAAGTTAGAATATCTCGGAACAGGGAAGGAACGAAGGGAGTATATCCACGTGCAAGATGCCGCCAGGCTAAGTGTGGATATATTGAACGACATGCATAAAAATCAAGCCATTACCGTTACCGGCCACCAGGTCCTCAATTCTGGAGAACTTATTGATATGATATTTGAGATTGCCGGGGTTAAACGTAATGTTACTTTTACGGAAGAAGGCAAAAGCAGCGACCACTACACCATGACGCCCTATCGTTATACCCCGAAGCGGGCACAGAAACTCGTTCCTGAAGAATTCATCGATATTGGACAGGGAGTTCTGGATATTGTGGAAGAAATTAACCGCGACCTTGATAATCAGTGATATAAGACAGTAACTGAGTTTGACATGCACAAGCTCCTCTTATTTAAAATACCCCCCATAATAATTGCTGCATTCTGTATCATCAAGACGATCGTGTGTATGCAGGTTAAAAGGAAGTGTCAATGACAGAGTCTGATGGACGAAAGCAACTTTTCGACTTAATCAAGGGGAAAGAAGTACTGGTCTTCGATTTCGATGGTGTGCTGGTTGATTCTGTCGAAGTGAAGACAGATGCCTTTGCCGAGTTATACAGGTCATATGGACAGGATGTTATGGATCGGGTAGTTGCACATCATCGTGCGAACGGCGGTATGACCCGCTTCGAGAAGTTTCGGCATTATCACCAGGCATTTCTTGGACTGGATATTACAGAGGAAGAGGTTGAGCGTTTATCCGGGGAGTTTTCGAATATTGTTGTAAACAAAGTAGTTAACGCGTCAGAAATTCCCGGGGCGATCGACTTTCTGAAAAAATGGTATCAAGAAAAAATATGCTTTGTGAATTCGGCAACACCTGAGGATGAGATCAGGGACATTGTCAAGCAAAGGAGGTGGGATCATTTCTTTGTTAAAGTCTATGGTGCGGCCACAAGTAAATTTGAAAATTTAAATAAAATAATTGAAACACATCCCGAGTTTAATAAAGAGGACTTTCTTTTTTTCGGGGACGCAATGAGTGATCTGAACGCAGCGGTCAAGGCAGGGGTTGATTTTATCGGGATAGGAGACACACAGAGCAGCATTCTTGCACGAAAAGTACCAAATGAGAGATTGTTTGCCGATTTCAAAATACTTAACTTACTAAGCCCCTTTTAATATTGGAGAGATCTACATGAATAATTTTTTCTTTCACAACCCAACAAAAATATTGTTTGGTAAGGGAGTTCTAAACAAACTGGGTTCTGAATTGAGAGCATACGGGTCTAGAACTCTGCTGGTTTACGGTGGTGGAAGCATAAAGAAGACCGGCCTCTACAATAACGTAATGAAACTATTGTCAGAACAGGGCATAGAGGTTTTTGAACTATCTGGCGTTAAACCAAATCCAGTAGTTTCGCACGCTCGGCATGGAATCGGACTTGTAAAAGAGCATAATATTGAGGTAATACTTGCTGTCGGCGGCGGAAGTGTTATGGATACTGGAAAAGTGATAGCTGCCGGCGCAATGGTTGATCATGACGTTTGGGACTTTTACTCTGGAAAGGAAAAAGTGCAGAAAGCTCTTCCAATAGTGACTGTCCCTATACTTCCGGCATCAGCCTCTGAAAT
>VAPA010421492.1_pt1 | contig 24985 bp, 23 predicted proteins | sample 3395041 | NCBI WGS metagenome assembly VAPA01 (sample SAMN08290432, study PRJNA428436) | hydrothermal vent metagenome | isolation source: Deep-sea hydrothermal vent chimney | place: Indian Ocean: Southwest Indian Ridge | depth 1973 m m
ATAAAAGACTGAAACGCTTCAGGTCGCACGGCATTACAAGCACACCGGAAGAGTTTGTTTACAATGACATTGCCTTCCAGTCATTACCGGGCAACACAGAAGCTGTTATGAAACCGTGGTACTATGAACAGATTGATTTAGGCTATAACTACCGTATTACAGATATTCAGTGTGCACTGGGTATTTCGCAATTTAAAAAACTTCAGGGATTCTGTAAACGCAGACGAGAAATAGTTAAAACATATAACAAGGTATTCAGCAATATTGAGTTTATTCAGACCCCCTTTGAATCTCCGGACTGTGTCAGTAATTTCCATTTGTACGTTCTTCTTATCAGTTTTGACCGGATCAGCATGGAACGTTTGCAATTTATGATTGAACTTAAAAGGCGGGGGATTCAGACACAGGTTCACTATATACCTGTGCATACACATCCTTTTTACAGAGAAAAATTCGGCACTAAATGGGGTGACTGCCCGAATGCAGAAAAATATTATGAAAAGTGCCTTTCAATCCCTCTTTATCCGGCTATGACTGATGATGACGTGCAAAGAGTTATTAACGAAGTGATAAATGTAGTAAAGGGGGCGGCATAAAAATTTCAAAGAGCTTAAAGATGCAGCAAAGGGCTAAGAAACGAATCCCCGGCATGACCCAGCTGCTTTCAAAGCGGCCTGACATGTTTGCCCCCGGAGTCTGGCCGGGTTATTACAAAAAGGCAAAGGGAGTAGAGGTCTGGGATTTAGACGGCAACCAGTATATAGATATGAGCATTGGGGGGATTGGAGCCAATGTTCTCGGATATGCAGACCCTGAGGTGGACGCTGCTGTTCATAAAGCTGTTGACAATGGTTCAAGCTGTTCATTGAATTGTACTGAAGAAGTAGAGCTTGCAGACCTGCTTTGTGTAATCCACCCATGGGCTGAGAAGGTCAGGTTAGCCAGGACCGGAGGCGAATCTATGACTATAGCAGTTCGGATTGCCCGCGCTTATACAGGAAGAGATAAAATAGCATTTTGCGGTTACCACGGTTGGCATGACTGGTACCTGTCTGCAAATTTAGGCACGGAAAATGCTCTGGGAGAACACCTGATGTCTGGTTTAGACCCTCGCGGAGTTCCAAAGTCGCTGGCAGGTACAGCCTTTCCGTTCAGGTATAACCATATAGAAGAACTTCAAGCCATTGTAGCCCGGCATAAAGATGATTTAGCCGCCATTGTCATGGAGCCTATCCGCAGTGAGCAGCCTGAGCACGGTTTTCTGGAAGGAGTACGTGCATTAGCTGACGAAGTTGGAGCTGTTTTTATCATTGACGAGATTTCTGCAGCATTCAGGATAAAGTCAAGGGGGGCTCATATGGAGTTTGGCCTTACTCCTGATATAGCTGTATTTTCAAAAGCACTGGGCAATGGTTATCCGATTGCAGCAATTATTGGCAAAGGAGAGGTTATGGATGCTGCCCAGAGTACTTTTATCAGCAGTACTATGTGGACTGAACGCATAGGCCCTGCTGCTGCTCTTGCTACTGTTAATAAACATCTAAGAGTTAATGCTGGTGTTCACCTGCAGGATATCAGCAAACAGGTAGAGGAGGGATGGAAGCAAATAGCTCAAAAAAATGCTTTAAAAATAAAAGTCAGTGAAAAATCAGTAGTATCGACTCATTTTTCTTTTGGATATGACAATGCTATGGCAATGAAATCCCTGTTTGTTCAGTTAATGCTTGAGCGCGGATTTCTTGCTTCTAATTTCTTTTACGCAATGTATGCCCATCAAAAACATCATATAGAGCAGTATCTTGAAGCAGTGAACGAAGTTTTTGCAGAGATTTCTAAAGCAAACCAGGCAGGAAATCTTGAAAAACTTTTAAAAGGACTTCCAGCCAGTACCGGGTTTAAAAGGTTGACTTAATTGTTAAAGACGTTTTTTCTCAAGAAGCCGAACGACAGGGAAGACTGCCTCAGAATTTCTATAATCGACAGATTTTTAAATTCTGTTTTTTACCTTACAGTTTAAATGTTTTTTCTAAATTCCATTTCGCCTCAGCGAATCCGCCGAGGCGGAAACGCCATTTTTATAAGGTGTCGTATAGAAATTTTTCACCAGCCTTCCCTGTCCCTATATTTTAATTATGAGATAGTCTTATGAACTCACTTGTTTTAGGAACAGCACAGCTCGGCCTGCCTTACGGGATTGCCAATAAAACAGGACAGCCTGACCAGACTGCGGCTACTGCTATTGTCAGGAAAGCATGGGAAGGCGGTATTCATGAATTTGACACAGCTAAGGGCTATGGAATAAGTGAACAGGTTCTGGGAAAGGCTTTATCAAAACTGAGCCTTTCAAAAGAGGCGAGGGTTATCAGCAAGTTAGATCCTGCACTGGACCACCTGAACAGTGCCGCCATGTCAAAGGCTCTGGACGGATCTCTAACCGATATTGGAGTGCCGTCTCTTTTCGGCTTAATGCTGCACAGAGAAAAAGAGCTTTCCCTGTGTGATAAAGGCCTGTCAAAAATACTCAGTGATTTTATTTCATCCGGCAGAGTTAAGCATATAGGGGTCGCTGTTTATTTACCTGATAAAGCCATACAGGCATTAAATACTGAAGGCATTGATATGGTTCAGCTTCCTACAAATATCCTTGACAGGAGGTTTGAAAAAGCAGGGGTATTTCAGCTTGCAGATGAAAAGAAAAAAATGATTTATATTCGAAGTGTTTTTCTTCAGGGATTGATTTTAATGGACATTGAAGAAATTCCGAAAAAAATGGCTTTTGCCATGCCTGTGCTTGAAAAACTTGAATCCATTTCTGTTGACTCTGGCTTGACCCGGCAGGAAATAGCGCTGGGCTATATTAAAACACAGATGCCGAACTCAAAGGTAATATTTGGCGCAGATACTCCTGAGCATGTAAAGGAAAACCTGGCATGCTGGGAAAAGGCTTTGCCTTCTTCTCTGGTTTCTGAAATAAAGAAACAGTTTGATAATGTTAATGAACAGATTTTAAACCCTGTTAAATGGCCCAACTGATATTCAGAAAAAAATGATTGCTGCGATTATTCAGGCAAGGATGGGATCAACAAGGCTACCGGGAAAAGTGATGAAAAAACTGAACGGAAAGCCAATGCTCTGGCATATAGTAACGCGCCTTAATTATTCAAAAAAAATTGAAAAAATAATTATTGCAACTACAGATAAAGATGAAGACAAAGTTATTGCAAAATTTGCACAAGACACGGGAATAGATTTTTATTGTGGTTCTTCAGAAGACGTGCTTGACAGATATTATCAGGCTGCAAGAACATTTGGCGTGGGTCATATAGTGAGGATTACTGCTGACTGTCCAATGATAGACCCCGAGGTTGTGGATAAAGTTATAGATTTTTACCAAACAAAAAAATGTGATTATGCCAGCAACATCGTAAAACCTACCATGCCTGATGGTTTGGACACAGAGATTTTCAGTTCTCAGACGCTTGAAAAGGCATGGAAAGAAGCAAAGAAGCCTCCTGAGAGAGAACACGTAACGCCTTATATTTATAATCATCCTGAACTTTTTAAGATTGAAAATTATACAGATGACGTTAATTACTTAGGTATGCGTTGGGTAGTTGATGAAGAGGCAGACTATAAATTTGTCACTGAGGTCTATAAGAATTTATATAAGGACGAAGAGATATTTCATACGAAAGATGTTCTTGATTTACTCTCAAAGCACCCTGAATTAAGCGATATCAATAAGAGTATCAAGAGGAATGAAGGTTATATAAAATCTCTTGAACAGGAGAAAAATGAATAATACTGTTTGCATACGGGTTGACGGTTCATCTGATATAGGCACAGGTCATGTTATCAGGTGCCTTGCTCTGGCAGAGGAGTTGTCTGAGAGAGGATATAAGCCTGTGTTTTGCACCAGGGATTATGATTCAGGACTGATAGAGAAAATCAAATCCAGGGGATTTGATTTTCAGGTTATGCCCGCAGCTTTATCAATGCAGGAAGATATGGAGCATTTCACTAAACTGGGTAAAAAACACAATGCCGATGCTGTAATTACTGACAATTATCATTTCACAGACAAGTATCTGAAGTATCTGAAGGAAAATTTCAAGGTTCTTGTGAGTATTGATGAACTTGCAGAAACTTATTTTTATAGTGACTTGCTTGTCAATCAGAATATATATGCGACCCCAAAGATGTACAAGGGAAAAACTGAAAACGGGACAAAGTTGCTTTTAGGACCTGATTATGCGCTGTTGAAATCTGAGTTTAAGAAATATCACAGCCAGTCAAGGGAGTTTGGCAGAGTGAAAAATATACTTGTTACGCTTGGAGGAGTTGACCCGGATAATCAGACCTTAAAAGTATTGAAGGCGCTGGACAAAATAAAAGCAGATTTTTCCATTACAGCGGTTATTGGTATTAGTAATTCTCATGTAGAAGATATAAGTGCTTTTGCTGAATCCTCTCAAAAAACTATCAAATTATTAAGAGACGTTAATAACATGGCAGAGCTGATGCATGCTTCAGACATTGCAGTAAGTGCTGCCGGCTCTACGAGCGTGGAACTGTGCTGCACCGGGCTTCCTAACATTATGATAATCCTTGCAGATAATCAGAAGGGAATCGGAGAAGGGCTGGCAGAGGCGGGAATATCAATAAATCTCGGGTGGTTTGAAAATGTTTCTGAAACCATGATTCAGGGGACTGTGGAAAGGCTAATTAACGACCAAGACCTTAGAAAAAGTATGGGACATAGAGGAAGAGTTGTAGTTGACGGCAATGGAGCCGGCCGAATTGTGGATGAAATCAAAAATAGGATTGAAGGATTAAAGGGGTAGGGGTTAAAGTGAACAGCAATCCTCGTAAAGTTAAGGTTGGCAACAGATATATAGGCAGTGGTGAGCCCTGTTTTGTAATTGCTGAGGCCGGCAGCAACCACAATGGTGAATTGAAAATCGCAAAAGAACTTATTGATGCTGTATCTGAGGTAGGAGCGGATGCTATAAAGTTTCAGGTGTTCTCTGCTGAAAAACATTATTCCCGGAAAACACCGCAGCACTCAGCATACAAGGAAAACCTCTTTGACCTTATAAAGAAACTGGAAATTCCACGGGAATGGCTTGGAGAGCTCAAGGAATATTCAGATAAAAAAGGAATAATCTTTTTTGCATCCCCGTGTGACTATGAAGCTGTGGAGCAGCTGGAAGAATTAGGAGTTTTACTTCATAAAATTGCCTCGTTTGAGATAGTTGACCTTGAACTCATAAGCTATATAGCTAAAAAACAAAAGCCTGTGATAATTTCAACCGGCCTTGCAAATATGGAAGAAATAGAAGATGCATATCTTGCATGCAAGCAGGTTGGGAATGAAAATATAATATTTCTCCAGTGTGTTTCTACTTACCCTTCACCTCCGGAGATTATGAATTTGGCTGCAATGCAAACAATAAAAAAGACATTCAATGTTATAACGGGTTTGTCAGATCACACAAGAGGAATACATATTTCAGTTGCGGCTGCAGCTGTTGGAGCCAGCGTGATTGAGAAACATTTTACATTAAACAGGAAGATGGATGGTCCAGACCATCCTTTTGCTATTGAGCCGGATGAGCTAAAGACCATGGTTGGTCAGATAAAAGAGGTAACAGCAGCCCTTGGTGACGGCAAAAAATCAGGACCCAGTCAGGTGGAGATGGAGTTTTACGAAAAGGCAAGAAGGAGTATACATGCGGGAATTGATATACCAAAAGGGACAATAATTACAAAAGAGATGCTTGTTATAAAAAGACCGGGTTACGGCATAAAACCAAAATTCATAAATACCATAGAAGGCAGGAAGGCAAAAATTAATATAGAGGCAGACCAGTGGATAACATGGGAGATGATATGAAAACACTCAATATCGGAATAGTTGTTGATGCTGACAGCTGGTTTGTGCAGTATACCGGAGAACTTGTGAAATTATTAATTGCACAGGGGCATAAAGTGGCGATTGTTAATAATCACCGGGAAATCACTTCGCAAAAAGATATTGTATTTTTTTTGAGCTACGGGAAAGTTGTAGAAAAACAGTTTTTGTCAAGAAACAAACATAACATTGCCGTTCATGAAAGTGCTCTTCCTGAAGGTAAGGGGTGGTCTCCGCTTACCTGGCAGGTTCTGGAAGGAAAAAATAAAATTCCAATAACCCTTTTTGAAGCAGAGGAGAGAGTGGATAGCGGGTCTGTTTATTTTCAGGACACAATAGAGCTGGAAGAACATGAGCTTGTAGATGAAATGCGGAAAAAACAGGCGCAGAAAACAATGAATCTGATTATGAAATTTATGGAAAACTACGACAGTTTAAAGGGGAAAGCACAGCGGGGTAAAGAAACTTTTTATCCCAGAAGGACACCTGAAAACAGCGAATTAAAACTCGATAAAACAATAGAAGAACAGATTAACCTCTTGAGAGTGGTTGATAACGAAAAGTATCCTGCCTTTTTCAACTACAAGGGACATAAGTATCTGCTTAAAATTTATAAAAAGGGAAAAAAATGAAAACTGTCTTTATGACAGGCGGCGGCGGAGCAGGAACTATGTATGCTGCGAAGTTCCTGAAAAAAAGCAAAAAATACAGAATTATACTCGGTGATATGGATCCTTTAGCTGTAGGGTTCAAGTTTGCTGATATATCGTATAAGCTGCCGAAGGCAACAGATGACGATTTCATACCAGTTGTTTCTAATATTATAAAAGAACAGAAAGTTGATGTCTTTATTCCGCTTGTTGATGAAGAAATTCTTAAGTCTTATTCATTGTTAAAACAATTCCCTGATTTACTGCTTCTGCTTCCTGACGAGAAATTTTCTTCAATTGTGCTTGACAAATATGAACTTGTCAGAAAGTTAAAAGAAAATAATATACCTCATCCTGAAACATTTTTAGCATCAGAGGTTGATGAAAAACACCTTAATTTTCCAGTAATTGTAAAACCGAGAAGAGGCCGCGGAAGCAGAGGTTTTAAGGAAATTGACTCATTCGATGAGTTTGACGCCTATATGACTTTATACAAGTTCCGGCATGATGAAGTGGTTGTTCAAGAGAAGCTCAAAGGAAAGGAATATACTGTTTCTGTTGTTGTGAACAAACAGGGTAAAGTCCTTGCTGTTGTGCCAAAAGAAGTCAGAGATAAAAAAGGAATAACCCTTTATGCAATCACAAGAAAGAGTAAACCCATAGAGGATTTAGGCATAGAAATCCAGAGAAAATTACATGCTGACGGCCCCTTTAATATGCAGCTTGTTCTTAAGGAAGATGATGTTCCTGTTATATTTGAAATAAATCCGCGTTATTCTACGACAATTGCACTTACAATGGAGTCTGGTGTTGATGAGATAGGTATGCTTATTGATAGCACCGGAACACCGGCGGGATTGACGCAGTTTAAGGCAGGGCTGGTTATGAAAAGGAAAAGATACTATGAACACCTCTTCTATCCAGAAGCCAGGGAAGATAAGCAGTGAAAATTCTCATTACAGGAGGAAGCGGTTTTCTGGGATCAAGATTTATCCAGTTGTTTTCAGATAAATATGAGATAACCGCAGCATCCCGTTCCGGAGTTTTTCCTTATCTTAACCGTTCAGATCTCAGAAAAATAAGAACTGTCAAATGTGATATCACGGATAAAAGGTCTGTGAAGAAAGTATTTTCACGGGATTTTGATGTTGTGCTGCATGCTGCCGCAGTAGTATCTATTGCAGTTGACGGTAAATACCCCGCAAACCTCTTTGAAACGAATATCATAGGAACAATAAATATTCTGGATGCTTTAATAGATTCTGATATCAGGAAATTTATATTTTGTTCCTCAATGACTGTATATTCTCCCGGAAGCAAGAGTCCTGTTAGGGAAGATTTCTTGTTGTCACCTGTACATTTCTACGGGTTGTCCAAGAGATACACAGAAGATGTAATAAAGAACTATGCAGCGAATAAATATCTTAAAGCGCTGATTCTTCGTTATCCCGGACTTTACGGTCTGTCGAGAAAAAGCGGCTTCATTCATTCTGTAGCTAAAAAAATGATGAAGGATATGCCGGTAGAAATAAATACCAGAGGGCTTAAGTTCTGGGAAACAATGTATATAGATGATGCCTTGAATATAACCGAGAGACTTTTTAGGACATTAAAATGGAAAAAAGACTGTGAGATATTAAATTGTTCCTATGGTAAAGAGACTGACATAATAAAAACAGCCTACAGGATAAAAGAGAAGCTTTGTTCAAAATCAAAAATTAATGTTCGAAAGCCCTTGGATTATAAACCGTTTTACATGTCAAATAAAAAATTAAAATCTGTTTTAGACGGCTTTAAATACAGTTTTGATAAAGGGTTAGCAAGTTACCTGGATGCTATTAAAAGGAGGCTCTAATCAGGTATATAATCGGCGATATACACGGCGAGTTAGATAAACTCCGGGAATTAATCAGGAATTTAAAGCAGTCAGCTGCAGAATTTGTTTTTATAGGCGATTACATCAACAAGGGTGAAAATTCCAAAGAAGTTGTTGAATATCTTCTCGAGCTAAAAAAAAACATAAAATGTATTTTTTTAATGGGCAATCACGAATACGAGTGGAACTCCTTTTTCCTCGGAGACAGAAGTTATGATGAGTTTTTGATAAAATTCGGCGGTATTCAGTGTCTTGAAAGCTACCTCAGAAAAAAAATTGACCTAAATGAAGCACCTTCTATTTTTGAGAAGCATGAATTTGTCAGTACGCTGTTTCCTGCTGTGCATAAAGAATTTTTCAGAACTGCTTTACCGTATTACGAACTGGATAAGTTTATATGTGTACATGCCGGGTTGAACCCGGATAAGAAAAACGAGCCCTTATCCAGACATAGTATCGAGGAAATGGTTTTCATAAGAGAAAAATTCATCCGTTCAGAATTTCTTTTTAGAGGTAAACGGATAATATTCGGACACACGGCATTTAATAAACCTTATGTTGACCCTTACAAGATAGGGATTGATACAGGGGCTGTATACGGTCAAAAGACAAAACTTACTGCATTCAATGTTGAAGAGATGACATTTATAGACCATGTCGGGAACATATCCACTGAAAAAGAGCATAACGATGCTGAGGTTTTGTATTGCGATTAATTAATTTTTTAAAAAGCGAGGTTAAAGATGAAAAATAAAAAGGTTCTTATAGTTGCTGCACATCCTGACGATGAAGTTCTTGGCTGTGGAGGCACGATTGCCAGGCTGGCCAGAGAAGGAAATACAGTATATACGCTGATTTTAGGAGAAGGCATTACGTCGAGGGACGACAGGAGGGACAGGGGAAAACGCGTATGGGAAATTAAGGAACTAAAAAAACAGGTTGAGCGGGCAGGCAAGATATTGTCAATCAAGAATTCATTTGTCTTTGATTTTCCTGATAACCGGTTTGATACTGTACCTCTTCTGGATATTATTAAAACAATTGAAAAGATCAAAAAAAGAGTGAATCCTGATGTGGTATTTACGCATCACCACGGTGATTTAAATATGGACCATCAGATAACTTTCAAGGCTGTAATGACTGCATTCAGGCCTCTCAAAGGGGAAAGAACCAGGGAGATTTTATGTTTTGAGACACCCTCATCAACAGAATGGAATACATCCTCTCCTTTGAATTATTTTATGCCGGATTATTTTGTAGACATAAGCAGAACATTAAAAGCAAAGATAAAAGCTCTTAAGGAGTATAAATCCGAGGCGGGGACTTTTCCTCATCCGAGGTCACCCGAAGCAGTGGAAATAGCTGCCAAAAACCGGGGAGTACAGGTAGGCACTACTGCTGCAGAGGCATTTAAGGTCGTTAGAATTATTTACCCGTAAAGCACTTAAGGAACAAATTATGGATGCTCCTTTTTTAGAAGGCAATATACTAAATCTCAGGAAATTAACAAAAGAAGACCTGACTGACAGGTATCTCGGCTGGCTTAATGACCGGGAAACAGTAGAGTTCCTGGAAAGCGGCAGGTCTCCTGTCTCAATGGATGAGCTTGAAAAATTCTATACGAAAATTACAGGGGCTGAAGACGATGTTATTTTCGCCATTGTGGATAAAAGCACCGGCACCCATATAGGCAATATAAAGATTGGCAATATTAACCGGGTTCACCGCTATGCTGACATGGGGATTTTAATAGGAGAGAAAGAATTCTGGGGGAAAGGATACGGCAGTGAGGCTATTGACCTGGTTTTAGAATACGCCTTTAATAATTTAAATCTTAATAAAGTTATTCTGGGTATTTATGCAGATAACACAAGAGCGGTAAAACTTTATGAAAAGGTTGGTTTCAATAAAGAAGGAACTATACGAAACCTTTTATTCCGTGAAGGAAAATACCACGACAAAATACTAATGGGCATCCTGTCTGAAGAGTTCCATAATAGAAAAAAATAATCTTCCCGCGTGTCCTCTTATTCAGCAATTATAAAAACTACTAAATGAAAAAGAAGATAATAGTTTTTGAGGATATAAAATGGTATCATTTGCCCCTGGTAAATTGGTACCGCATTAGAAACTATGACATATATTATCTTAAACCCCTTTATAGCCCCGGCGTTAACAGACTGGTTCAGGGTAGAAAAGCAGTATCGAAATTAAAACTGAAAAAGCCTTTATATTTAGGGACAAACCCTTCTGCCGATATGGCATTTGAAATATGCGACGATGTTTATGATAAATATTTCAGGACAAAAGTGACAAAGAAAATAGAAAAATTATACGGAAGCAATGATATTCACACGGCATTTAAAAAAAATCTCCTGATTAAACTGTCCGAATTTTTTTGTTACAGCCTGTTGTTTGACAGAATACAGGAAAATTTCGGCAACGACCGGAGAAATCAGATAAAAATCATTCTATCTAAACCTCTGTCGCTGGCAAATTATCTGTCATTTAAAAATATTATCAAAGGGGCATGTTCTAACAGTAATGTCGGTTTCCCGATTTGGCTAATGGTAACAGGCTGGATTTACAATCTGATTCTTAAATATACGTTGTGTCCGTTGTTTATTGCTCAATTCAATGCACTGTTTATTTTACAAGCTGTAATGAACATAAAGAAACAACTAACACCAATGAAATATAAATTTGCAATTTCCATTATAAGCCCTTTCAGAGAGTTTGCTAACGATATACGCACTGTCGATTTTTTAGTAGACGGTAAAAAAATTAAAAAAGAAGATGTTCTGTTTGTTCCCATAGCAAAAATACCGGACAGGGGAAAACGATATTTAACAGAAAATAATTTTGCAATGGCAAACATGTCTTTCACCGGGGATTTAAATCTCTTTAAAAAAATATTGCTGAGTAGTTTATACCTTTTCCCGAACATGTTTAAAGAACATACACTGAATATCATATCCTCAATGCGTTTGATAAAGGAGTTCGGAATCTGGAGCAGTTTCTGTAAACAATACAGGGTTGACAAATTTGTCACTTACTGCGATTTCAATTTTGCGCATATCGGAAGGAATATTTTATTGGATAAGAACAATGTCAGCACTTGGTATTACACTGATACTGTCAATACGTCTGATGCGCTTTTTCCCAAAGAAGACGGCAGTTCATTCCGTCATGAATTATGGGGTTTCTTATATTATGATTACTTTATATCATGGAGCGACCGGCATATAAGATTCATGAAGATGCATCATCAGAAAATAAAGGAATATTTAAATGTCGGTTGTATGTGGGCGGAGCATATTAAGGACATTAAGAACGATAAGATTAAATCGGATTTTTTAAAGGTACTGCATTCAAACGGTTATGACAGCGGCCTTAAAACAGTCAGTGTATTTGACTGCGGCTATAATAATTCTACTATTACCACTTATAAAGACGGGATAGCATTTATTGAAGGGGTTATCAGACTGCTGAATGATTTTCAGGATATTTATGTTGTGTTTAAAGAGAAAAAACCCCACTCTCATTTTAAAAATGAGCCTGAATACAACAGGATAATATCCCTGCTCAATGATCTTGATGCTCATTCAAGATGTTTCGTTACAGGTTATACGGGCAATCCCTCTGAGGTAATAGCTGTAAGCAGCCTGGTTATAAATTTCCCGTTTACCTCAACAGCAATTGAGGCAATGTCATCAAGAATTAAGGCAATCTACTATGACCCTACTGATAAGTATAAAGGGACATATTACGACAATATCCCAAAACTTGTAATGCATAGTTATGATGAGCTGAAGGCGAGAGTGCAGGAACTGCTTTATAGAACATCTGATAATGAATACAATGATTACCTTGAAAATTATGTCAAAGGAGATATGGAACCCTTTCTTGACGGTAGCGCAATTACAAGATTTAGAGAATTATTGTGTTCCTCTGGAAAAGACGTGAAATAACATGAACATTCTGTTTGTATACACTAATATTAAAGGGTTTATTAAAGGGTTTCATGAAGATATATATTCCTTTGGACTTGCGTCTATTGTCAGTATTGCCAAAAAACATAATTACAATACGAAAGTTGTTCTTGTCAAAAAACAGGATGAATATCAGAGTGTTCTGGATGAGATTCATTCGTTTAAACCGGAGCTGGTGGCATTTACATCTGTTTCCTCTCAATTCATCTATGTTAAAGACCTTGCCGCAAGAATTAAATCAGTTTTTCCGTCTATAACGTCTGTCTGCGGCGGTATACATCCTACACTTTTTCCTGAATGTCTTCTGGTGAAAGAAGGGAAAGCATATTAAATTATCCCGGGGAGTACAAGAAAAAACTGGAGAAGTACCAGAAATACTGGGAATTTTATGTTTACACATATAATCCGAAGAGGATTCTCATTCTTCTTTTAAGGCAGATCAGGTTTTTAAGGAAAATCAAACAGCGCCTTGCATTCAGAAAATGATGACAGCAGAAACATATTTAAAGAGCATATACCACCGCTTTAATAACGGCATTCAGGGAGTCAGGAAATCTCTGAATCCGGCTAAATTTTATGCCGGCAGGATAATAAACCAGATAAAAAGCGACGAGAAAATCAGCTTTAAGGAAACCCCCAATATAGTCGTTGAAATAAACAATACATGCAATCTTAACTGCGTTATGTGTGAGACCAGGAGCGCGAAAAGGACCAGGGGGTCTATGTCCCCGGATGATTTTGTCCGGGTTTTAGATGAGATTATCAAGCCCAAAGGGCAGAAGGTTTTAGTTGTGCACACGGTCGGAGAGCCGTTGATACATCCTGATTTTGACAGGATAGCCGAAGAGGTTTACAAAAGAAATATCCGGCTGCTGCTTACGACAAACGGCCTGTCTCTTAAAAGGCACGGCAGTATTTTTGAGAAGTATCCGGGTTTATTCGCAGGGGTCAACATATCTGTTGACGGTGCCAGCAGGGAAACATATGACAAAATCAGGATCGGCGGGAGGTTTGATTCTTTAATCGATAATCTTGCATGGCTGTCTGACGTTAACAGCAGGCTGAAACTAAAGATTCCAATAGGAATTCAGTGTGTGCTGAGTATGGATAATTTACATGAAATTCCTGCCTACTTTAAGGTATATACAAAATATGTTCAGCCTGAACATATTTCGTTCAATATGGTTTCGAATCTGTCCGCCAGCACCGGGAAAGTCGGAGACTCGACTCTGCGAGAAGGTTATTATTTTTCTAAAAATATCCTGGAGAGCGAGTCAGTGCAGAATGCTCCATGCCTTCTTCCGTTTATCCAGATGCATGTCCTGTTTGACGGCTGCATAAGCGCATGCTGCAGAGATTACCACGGTGAACTTATTATGGGTGACATAAAAAAAGACGGCTGGCAGGAAGTATGGACCGGTGAAAGATATGAGAACATGAGAAAACTTCATCACCTTAAAAAGACTGACAATTTTCCCATGTGCAAATCGTGCTATATTGTTCCGTCTGCATTCACATTCGCCCTGAATAATTTCGTTCAGTATCTTGTCCACACCGGCAGGATTGAAGAGGGTGACATAGGCGGAAAAATAGTCAGTCTGTTTAAAAAATTTTCAGAATTGTATCATAAAAAGGATTTTAACTTAAACAGACTTGCAGGAATCCTGGAGAGCGCCTAGATGAAGAAAAACAGTTTAAATAAAAAAGTTTCAATAGCAAAAAGAAAAATCGGAGACGGCGAGCCCGTATTTGTTATAGCCGAGGCCGGAGTTGCACATTTTGGTTCAGTAAACAGGGCTTATAAGCTGGTTGATATGGCAGCAGATGCCGGGGCTGATGCAATTAAATTTCAGGTCTTTAAGACAGAGAACCTGGTCAGCAGTATTGCTCCTGAATGGATTGAAAGACTCAAGCCCAAAGAACTTCCGTATGGCGCTTTTAAGCGCATAAAGGCACATTGTGACAAAAAGAGAATAATGTTTCTGGCTACTGCGCATGAAGAAGAAAGCGCGGAATTTCTTAAAAGTATCAATATCCCTGCTTATAAAATCGGTTCCGGAGAGGTAAAGAATCTCCAGTTTATTAGATATTTAGCCAGGAAAAGGAAACCGTTAATTATCTCCACAGGACTGCATACTGAAGATGACGTTAGAGACGTGCTCAGGATATGCAGAAAAGAAGGGAATAAAAACGTAATACTCCTTCATTGTGTTACAGCGTATCCTTCTCCGGCAGCAGAGGTGAACCTGAAAGCTATAAGAACAATGAAAGAGATGTTTAATGTCCCTGTCGGGTATTCGGATCATACCATAGGATTTACAATTCCCCTGGCTTCTGTAGCAGCAGGGGCCAGTGTTATTGAAAAACATATATGCCTTGATAAAAAAACCAGGGGTTCCCAGGACTGTCCTGTCAGCTGTGACCGTAAGGATTTAACTGCCTTTATAAGAGCAGTGAGGGAAATAGAAGCAGCTCTGGGAAGCGGGGAAAAAGTTGTTACTGCTTCGGCAAAGAGATCAATGTGCTGGGCAAGAAAGAGCATTGTAGCGGCAAAAAAATTGACTTCAGGGCACAAAATGTCATTGAAGGATATTGTTTTTAAGCGTCCGGGCACAGGGATATCTCCTGTTGATGCGGATAAAGTTGTCGGCCGCACTCTTAAAAGAAACGTAGATAAGGATAAACTGATTTTATGGGGAAATCTTAAGTAGATATGAGGCAGGGTATAGTATTTTCGCTCATTCCTGCCTACTGGCAGGCAGGCTCGTCCAGTAAACCTGTTGTTAATGCAATATTTTAAGTAAATGCTCTTAGATAGAAAAAGAAAGATATGTGTTTTAACGGGCAAGCGCGGAGGCTTCGGTGCCCTGATTCCCACAATGGAATTAATTGAAAAGGACCCTGCGCTTGAGCTTTCGGTTATTGCAACTGATATGCACCTGAGCGATAAATTCGGAAAAACAATTACCGAGGTGGAGCAATGGGTAAACCCCGTTAGAAAGCCAGGACAAGGCGTTCGTTCTAACGGGGTAAACAGGGTGTTTTATGCCCCTATGGATCAGGAAGACGATCATCCGGTCAGCCGTGCAAAAGCCCTTTCTACCTGTATGAACGGCATTTCAAATATCCTGGACTCTTTAAAGCCCGATATACTGCTTGTTGTCGGTGACCGGGGCGAAGTCGTAGCAGCGGTCCTGGTAGCTTTGCATTTCGGGATACCTGTTGCACATATTCAGGGAGGGGATATTTCCGGTAATATTGACGAGATGATGCGTCATGCTGTTACAAAAATGTCTCATATACATTTTGCTTCAACAGAAGAAAGCGCCGGACGGATTAAAAAGATGGGTGAGGAGGATTGGCGTATCCATGTTGTCGGCGATTCCCACATAGATATGATAGCGCAGAATCGGTATACGGACGGTAAAGAAGCCAGAAGGCTTTATGATATTGCAGATGAAGAACCTTTTGCACTTGTTCTTGTTCATCCGGAAACAATTGATTTTGAGAATTCTTATGCCAATATGCAGACTCTCCTGAAGACAATTACAGGTAATGGATTAAGAATGCTTATTGTTTATCCGTGCTCAGACCACGGGCATCAGGGGATACTTGACGCAATAGCACAATATGAAGGGCATCAGGGTGTTTCTACCCATAAAAATATTGAAGCAGTAAATTTCTGGGGGCTGATGTCAGAAGCTTTAGTATTAATCGGCAACTCAAGTGCCGGTTTAATAGAAGCCCCTTATTTTAACCTGCCGGTAATAAACCTTGGTGAGCGCCAGACAGGGAGACAGCGGTGGATTAATGTAATTGACTGCCCGTTTGATTCCGGTGCTATTAAACAGGCGATGGATAAAGCACTTTCTCAGGAATTCAGAAAAAATCTTGAAGCCGGCAAAAATAAACCTTTTGGCGATGGTGATTCCTGCAGTAAGATGGTGGAAGTTCTTAAAACAGTAAAGATTGACAAGCGCCTGATTGAAAAAAGGATGACCTACTGATGGAACCAAAAGTAATGGTAATCATACCTGCAAGAGGAGGGTCCAAAGGAATTCCGGAGAAAAACATAGTCTCTCTTGGGGGCAAACCGCTTATTTCATATACAATTGAGACAGCAAAGCAATCAAAATATATTAACCGCATAATTGTTTCTACTGATGATGAAAAAATTGCTGATGTCAGCCGCCGCTATGGCGCTGAAGTGCCGTTTATGAGGCCTGAGGATATGGCCCGGGATGAGAGCCCTGTTGTTCCGGTGCTCCATCATGCAGTTCAGTGGCTTGAAGGAAATCAGGGATACAGGGCTGACATCTTATTGATGTTTCAGCCGACATCTCCTTTTATTAAGGTACAGCAAGTCGACGATGCCATTAAACTCCTTCTGTCAAATCCTGATGCCGACGCTGTAACCACAGTCATTGAACTTCCCCATGTTTTTCATCCTTATAACATAAGGGAAATAGAGGATGACGGCAGTGTGGAATTTTTTATGCCGGTGGAACATGACCGTTATTCCACAAGACAGACCAAGCCCAAATTTTATGCATTCGGTAATTTTTATGTGTTTAGACACGATACACTGGCCAAACAAAAAAGTTTATACGGAAAGAAGTGTTTGCCTCTTATAATTGACTCTCTGACCGCTTTTGACATAAATTATCCTGCTGACCTTGCCATTGCAGAATGTATTCTGAATAAAGGACTTCTTTAATTATGGAAAAAGCTCTGTATTTTGAAATACTGAACTATCATAAAGACAATTTAAAACTGATTAAAAAACATTTTAAGTTGTTGAGCTATCCTGAGCCCTCTTTTGTGCCTGAGGAAGTCTTAAAAAAAGTAAGTATTGTATTTGCGCCGCTGCAGTATTATTTTGGCAAAGAATTTATTGATTCTGCTTCATCTCTTAAAATCATTGCAACAAATACAACAGGTACGCCTCATATTGATACTGTTTATGCGAAAAAAAGGGGGATTAAGGTTATATCCCTGGCAGGAAAAACAAAATTCTTAGGCAGAATAACTCCGACAGCCGAATTGACTTTTGGACTTATTATTGCACTTACAAGGAATATTCCCTGGGCATTTGAGGCAGTTAAGAAAGGGAGATGGAACAGGTGGGATTTTGGCGGTCCTGCAATGCTTTCGTCAATGTCGCTGGGGATTGTCGGTCTCGGGCGTCTTGGAAATATGGTTGCAAAATATGCACTGAGTTTTGGTATGCCTGTTGCATACTATGACCCTTATCTGACAAAACCTGTTTCAAAGAAGCTAAAAAAGGCCGGGTCGCTTAAAAAACTGGTTTCTTCAAGTGATATTATAACAGTCCATATTCCCATGATTGACGGTAATGGCAAGCTTTTTAATAATGATATTTTTTCAAGCTTTAAAGAGAAGTCGTATTTTATAAATACATCCAGGGGGGAGATTGTTGATTCTTCTGCTCTGATTAAATTTTTAAAAAACGGCCATATCGCAGGAGCTGCCACAGATGTGCTTGACGGAGAATTCTCTCCTGATTTTTCACAGAAGGTTCTTGCACATCCGCTTGTGAAATACGCAAAAAACAGCAGTAATCTCATAATAACGCCGCATATTGCAGGCTCTACTTTTGACGCATGGTTTTTGACACAGAGATTCACTATAGAAATGGCGCTGAAAGCTGTTTCATAGGGCTTACAAAACAAAGCCCGTTCAAACAGTTTAAACTGTTTGAACGGTTTGAACTTTATTAATTTAAGGAGGCTTATTAAATGAAAATCTTGATTTTAGGTGGTGACGGATACCTTGGCTGGCCTACTGCAATGTATCTCTCAAAGCGCGGACACCAGGTCTCTGTTGCTGACAATTTTATAAAGCGCAAATGGGAAATGGAACGGGGCATTGAACCCCTGATTCCAACTATGCCTCTTTACCGGCGTATAAGATTATGGAAGGAGACGACCGGGCACGATATGGAACTTTTTGTTGGGGACATGACAAACGCCAGATTTGTCTATAACCTGATAGAGACTACAAAACCGGATGCAATTATCCACTATGCGGAACAGCCGTCTGCTCCTTTTTCAATGGTTGACCGCAGTCATGCAACTATGACACAGACAAATAATATTGTCGGAACGCTGACGCTTTTGTTTGCAATTAAAAAGTTCTGTCCACAAACTCATATAATCAAGCTCGGCACTATGGGAGAATACGGTACGCCCAACATTGACATTGAAGAAGGGTTTATAGAAATAGAACACAACGGCAGAAAAGACTTGATGACTTTTCCAAAGCAGCCGTTTTCATTTTATCATCTCTCAAAAGTGCATGACAGCCACAACATCCAGTTTGCATGCAAAATATGGGGACTGAAGGCTACTGACCTGAATCAGGGAGTGGTTTACGGGATTGATACTGAAGAGACCTTGCTCAATCCGCACTTAAACACGAGTTTTCATTATGATGAAATCTTTGGTACGGTCCTGAACCGTTTTTGTGTGGAGGCTGTTACAGGGATGCCCCTTACTGTCTACGGTTCCGGAAAACAGAAAAGGACATACCTTAACATAGTCGATACACTGCAGTGTGTTGAGCTTGCCGTGCTTAATCCTCCGGCAGAAGGAGAGTATCGCGTGTTTAACCAGTTTACCGAGGTATTCAGTATTAATGAGCTTGCAAATCTGGTAAAAAACGCAGCTCAGCCTTTTGATATTAAAGTCAAAATCGAGAATATTCCGAATCCGCGAATTGAACAGGAAGAGCATTATTACAATCCAAAACATCAGAAGCTTACTGACCTTGGCCTTAAACCGCATAATCTTTCTGACGTGCTTTTAGACCAGATGATGAAGACAGTCATCAGCGCCAAAGACAGGATTGACTCAGATGTTATATACCCGACAGTCAAATGGCGTATGAAATAAGAAGATAACAAAAAGGATAAATAGTGAAGATTTTATTGATTGTCTACGATAATGAATCCTATATCCACTGGTTTCCTCAGGGGCTGGGTTACATAGCCGCAGTTCTTCAAAGGGCAGGATATGAGGTGGAAGTATACAATCAGGATAAAAATCACTATCCTGAAGAACATCTTACAGAATACCTGAACAATAACAGATTTGATGTTGTAGGGGTAAGTGTTATTGCCGGATACTACCAATATAAAAAGCTCCAGGATATTTCTGATGCAATAAATAAATCTTCCAGCAGGCCGTTTTATATCATCGGCGGCCACGGGCCTTCGCCTGAACCGGAGTTTTTCCTCAAAAAGACACAGGCAGATGCTGCTGTTATCGGCGAGGGAGAGATAACTATTATTGAATTAATGGAAGCATTGTCAGACAATAAACCGTTTAATAAGATTAAAGGAATTGCCTTTCGTGACGGCGATAAAGTAATTGTTAATGAAGAACGCCATTTAATAAAAGATATTGATCCCCTGCCATTTCCTGCCTTTGAGCTGTTTCCCATAGATTATTACAAGCTTCTCAGGCCTCCAAATGTGACAAAAAGAGATTTTGCCATGCCTGTACTGTCGGGAAGGGGATGCACATTTAAGTGTACGTTCTGCTACCGGATGGACAAGGGTTTCAGACCCAGGAATGATGAAGGTATTATTGAGGAAATTAAGCTCCTGAAAAAAGACTATGGTATTACATATATAATTTTTTCAGATGAACTACTGATGTCTTCTTCTGAAAGGACTAAAACATTATGTGAAAAATTCATTAAGTCAGACCTGAATATAAAATGGAGCTGTAACGGCAGGTTGAATTATGCCAGCCCGGAAGTTCTGGATTTAATGAAAAGGTCGGGTTGCGTATTTATTAATTACGGCATTGAAGCAATGGATGACCAGGTGCTGAAAAATATGAAAAAAGGCTTAACAACAAAACAGATTATCAAAGGTGTGGAGGCTACTTTGAAATCCGGAATCAGCCCCGGACTTAATATCATATTCGGCAATATAGGTGATAATAAAAAGACCCTGAATAATGGAGTCGATTTTCTATTAAAGTACGTTGACACTGCCCAGATGCGCACTATCCGTCCGGTAACACCTTACCCGGGTTCTCCGCTTTATTATCATGCCATCGAGCAGGGCCTGATTAAAGACTGTGAAGACTTTTATGAAAATAAACATACCAATTCAGACCTGGTAAGCGTAAACTTTACTGAAATGAGCAATGACGAGTTCCATAAATGCCTTCTTGAGGCAAATACCAGATTGATTAAGAATTATTTTAGCAGAAAGGTGTCAGACACCCTGAAAGAAGCTGAAGAACTATATACAGGAAAAAGTAAAGACTTCAGGGGTTTCCGCCAGCAGTAAGATACTTTCCTTAAGTATTCCTTCAAATGTCCATGAAATCCGAAAAACCTGTTATAGCTGTTGCATTAAGCAACGACGTGTCAGTACAGAGTCTTGTATCAAGCGGTGCAGTAAAAGATTTAAGTGAAAGATTTAATATCGCATACATATATTCTGACGGTGTCAGTCTTCAGGAACCCGGCGGCACTAAAATTAATTTTCTGCAGCAAAGGTCTAAACTGGTCAAATGGGTAGATTATTTCCTGTGGCACCTGACCTTTTTTAAGCATTTCAGAAAAACGAGGGGTCTTAATGAAGGCAATAAAAGTTATAAGATAAGCATGCTGAGTAAAAAGCTAAGGTTTCTCCTGACCGTATTAAGTCTGCCTGTAATTTATAAAATAGCAATGCCGCTTATGGAAAACCTCATTGTCAGCTATGACAGAGAGGTATATAAATGTCTTAAAAAGATTAATCCTGAAACAGTCATTCTGCCCGGAATTCCCTTTGATTCATTTGGGTTGGAAGTGATGAAATGTGCGCAGAAACTGTCTATAAAGAGTGTTATGGCTGTACTTCACTGGGACTTTTTTTCAAGCAAGGGGTTATTAAGGTCAGAGCCGGATATTGTATGCGTATGGGGAAAGCAGATGTATGAGATGGTTGTGGGGCCTCACAGGACTGCTCCTGAAAAAGTAAAAATTGTAGGAGTGCCGCAGTATGAAATTTATCGAAACAAGATTAGCATGACTGATGCACGAAATCATTTAGGTCTGCCTAACAATAAAAAAATATGGTTTTTTGCAGGAATAGGAGAGCCCTATGATGAAATGTCTATTCTCATGGAAATAGACAGACTGATCGGGACAGAACTACCGTCTGACATACTTGTGCTTTACAGACCTCATCCAAAAAAACATAAGGCAAGAAAAAATGAAAAAGAGTTTAAAGAATATAAATTCAAAAATATAGTACTGGACCCGGAAAACGCGGATATGAACAAAAATACAGGGGGAACTCGGCCTGAATATTACGCCAATTTACTCTACAGCGCTGATGCCTTTATTTCACCTTTTTCTACAATGACCCTGGAGGCGGCTTCCTGCGGAAAACCGTGTCTGACTATCGGCTTTTCAGATGACCTGCATAAATGGAAACTGGAATATGCATTAGTTCAGGACCATGTGAAGCCATTACTTTACTGGAAGTCTCTTTTATTGTGCCTTGATAAAAGCAACTTCCGCAGTTCCTTAAAAACCTTACTGGAAATATCGGGCGAACCGGCAATTAAAGATAAAATAAAAGAAGAGCTCAGCTATATTGTTTACACAGATAATAGTTCTTATTCAAAGAAATTGCTTAATGCTGTGTTGAATGCCTGAAAAAAATTAAAATGACTGCCATGGAAAAAACTGACTCTGTTCTGGAAGGCTTTAAACTGTTCATAAAGGACGTATTTTTATTTAATCGGCTTAAAGCCTCTCTTACGCTGATATTTATGGTCCTTGTGGGCATAACAAACGGCCTGGGAATAGCTACGTTAATTCCTCTGCTTCAGGTAGCCGGCTTCGGAGAAGTAAGCGAAACAGGCGGGTATTTATCAAAAATTGTTGTTCAATTTTTCAATCTGTTTAATCTTTCACCTTCTCTCGCGTTGGTGTTGATAGTTTTTTTCATCATATTTTTAAGCACAGCGCTTCTTCAGTATCAGCAGATTAAATTTTCGAGCGCAATGTCTCATAATTACTCTGCGCATATAAGGGAGCGTTTATACAGGCATATATTTGATACGCAGTGGCCGTTCTTTATTAAGAAGAAAATGGCACACAGCGCCAATATATTAACTGTTGAGGTGCAGAGGGTAAGGGTTGCCTATGATTCATTAATCCGTATTATGTCCGAGTCTTTTATAACAATAGTGTATATAACTCTGGCTTTATTAATTTCCTGGCAGACAACTCTTGTTATTGTCACTGCAGGTGCAACTGTTATCTGGCTTATGAGAAGGCATGTCCATTCCGGTAAAGGTATAGGAAAAGGAATAACAGATGCAAACAACGAGCTGCAATTCGCAGTACTTGAGCATTTAGGAAGTGCTAAGGTGATTAAGAGCTACTCGGCAGAAAAACAGGCATCCGGACTTTTCCATAAGCTCGTATCGAGGGTATCTGATCTGTATATACGTTATCTTGTTAATCAGGCAGGGATAAGGGTGATTTTTGAGCCGGTTACAGTTGGTGTGTTATGTGTAAGTCTTTATGTTGCAATAACATTCTTTAAGATGGGCACTGCGTATCTCCTGGTGCTCCTGTTTATTTTTTACCGGTTGTCTCCAAAAATCACACTGATTCAGCAAAATTATCATCAGTTGTTGACGTCAATACCTGCATATAATGCCCTTATTTCACTTGAGGAAGAGACCGGTTCAACACCCGAATATTTAGAGGGTAAGACAAAAGTCACTTCTCTTAAAAAAGGGATATCTCTTGAAAATGTTTCATTCACCTATCAATCGGAGGAAAGAGACATTATTAAAAATGTTGATATTTTTATTCCCTACGGTAAGACAGTAGCTTTAGTCGGGGAATCAGGTTCAGGCAAAAGCACAATTGCCGACCTGATTTTAGGGTTGCTGTTACCTACTGACGGGAAAATCTACATTGATGACTTGAGCATTAAAGACATTGATATTAGAAGCTGGCGTTCTCTTATTGGGTATGTAACCCAGGACACAATTCTCTTTCATGATACTGTCCTGGCAAATCTCCTGTGGGCAAACCCTGACGCAGGCAATGAGGATATTGCAAATGCTTTGAGGATGGCTTCAGCCGATGTATTTGTTAATGACCTTTCTGACGGTTACCAGACAATAATAGGAGACAGGGGCATACGTCTCTCAGGAGGCCAGCGCCAGAGGCTTGCACTTGCTCGCGCACTGTTACGAAAGCCCCATCTGCTTATCCTTGATGAGGCAACCAGCTCCCTGGATGCCGATTCTGAGCGCCGTATTCAGGAAGCCATAGAATCTCTTCATGGAAGTATGACCATGTTTGTAATTTCGCACAGGCTGGCAACAGTTAGAAATGCTGACCTGATTTACATCGTAGATAAGGGAAAGGTTGTTGAGTCAGGCTCCTGGGATAGTCTTATAAAAAGTGAAACAGGCTACTTCCGCAATATGTGCGAGCTCCAAGATCTGACAAAAAATAAATAAGGGAAATGGAGAACCAGGAATGATTCCAGAGAGCAATGAACTTCGTTTTGAGGTAACAACTAAATGCAATTATAACTGCATTATCTGTCCAAGAGAGAAACTCACGAGGAAGAAGGAAACTATGAGTTTTGAGCTGTTTAAAATGCTCTTTGATAAGATTAATAAAGAAACTGCTCAATATAATACACTTACCTTCCCTGGCATGGGAGAACCCCTTCTGGATAAAACTCTCAGCAAAAAAATTGAATACGCTAAAAAGAAGAATTTTAAGGCATTAATTCTCACAAATGCGTCTTTACTGTCAATTAACAAATTCAAAGAACTGGAGAATTTAGGCCTGGACTCTGTAAGGGTAAGTTTTTACGGCAACACGCCGGAAAGTTATAAAAGTGTTCACAGGGTTAAGGACGATAGTTTATTTAAAAAAATCAGGGATACGCTTGCAGAGATATGCAGTATAAAGAAAACAACCCAGGTTTTGCTTACCTATAATGTTGTGGATAACAATAATGATTTACTCGTAGATTCATGGATTGCATACTGGAAGGATAAGGCGGATTTGCTGGAAGTGTGGCGCCCGCATAACTGGGTTGACGGCAGGGCTTACAGGGCGGTACAGCAGAAAAAATTAAAGACCTGCGGCCGGCCGTTCAAGACCCCGCTTCAGGTCCAGGTAGATGGAACTGTAAATATGTGCTGTTTTGACTTTGACGGGAAGTTGCTCCTGGGAGATTTAAAAAATCAGACGCTTAAAGAAATTTTTCAGTCAGACATGTATAAAAAGATAGCAGAGTGTCATACAACCGGGAACTTTGAAAACAGCGGGCTTATCTGCGAGAATTGCGACCAGAGAAATATTGATAAATCCGATGTTATGGTGTATAACTCCAAATTTGATATCACGGAAAGGGTTAAAAAAGTATCAACAACTTATTCGGATATTGTTTGAGTTTCAGGTATAATTATTGCTGAGACTTTTTTATGAATAATATAGGGCAGTAAAAAAAGCTATGGCATTTATTAACTGCACAAAA
>VAPA010099872.1_pt1 | contig 24941 bp, 19 predicted proteins | sample 3395041 | NCBI WGS metagenome assembly VAPA01 (sample SAMN08290432, study PRJNA428436) | hydrothermal vent metagenome | isolation source: Deep-sea hydrothermal vent chimney | place: Indian Ocean: Southwest Indian Ridge | depth 1973 m m
GAGACCCTTTGTTCTGAGGAAAAGAAGTAATGGTATTGTGATGAGTAGACTAGCAATCATGACCATAACAAAAGCAAGCGGGTCACTCGCAAAAGGCAAACCTACGTTCATACCATAGATGCTAGCTATTAGGGTAGGAACACTGACAAGAAGTGAGATTGAAGTCAGAGTCTTGATGACCCTGTTCAGGTTATGATTGACAATACTATCGTACGCATTCATCGCATTTGCAATCAGCTCTCTATAGATGGCACTGAGCTCTACTTGCTGTTGCAGGTCAACCTCAAGCTCGGCCAATCGATCCACATCTAGAATCATCCTTCCTACAACATTATACCGCTTCAAACGACGTAGGACCTTCATGTTCGCCTTCAGTGAGGTCTCCATGAAAATAGCATCGCGAGAAAGCTGGAAAAACCATTCAAGTTGGGAGGGATAGATTTCACGCATAATGAAATCTTCAGTATGATTGATGGTTTCTTCAACGAGGTCAAGTGTTGTTTCGAAGGAATGAATTACGAGTTCCCACCAGCGATATATGACTTCGTTAACAGTTGTGCTAAAACGAACTCTCTCTCTGAGTCGGTCTTTTCGAAGTGGGACTTCATCATTTTGTATGACGATGATGTCTTTACCATTTGTGAAAATTCCTATTGGATTGGTTGAGTATTCCCTCTCTTCTTTACTAATATCAACAGGAACACGGAGTACAAGCATTGTGAATTTGTCTTCGATCTGCAATCTGGGACGCTCATCAAGGTCTTGAACATCCTGAAGGTCTTCCAAGTCAATTTCAAAACGATGAGAAATCTTGGCTAGGACGTCAGGTCGAATTCCGATAATCTCTATAAGCAGTGGCTCATCAGGGGCTTCTTCCAAGCTGGCATACTTGATTCCGCTCTCCAATGCCATAATGGAGATACTTCCATTCTCTACTCTGTCGCTGCTCATATGATCCACCTCGATTGGGAGGATTGTCTTCGTCCATCGATTATAGCCTGCCTGGAATTGGGATCTATCAGAATACTACTCAGATACGAACCCAGTAGGTCTCATTTGAAAAGACCTGTTCTACCTTTTAGAGTTTTGTAATAATGTGAAAACATTGTGTTGCTTTCTACACCAAAACAATAAAGGTCCGTGGACAAATTGTAAGTGCTGGAGGTATTAGTTTGAGGAGGAGATGGTATACCGTCTTACTGGTCGCTTTCTTTGTGGTATGTTTCCTCCATGCTAGACCCGTATCATCGAACGGAAATGATCTTCCTGAGTCTGGACCATATATTGACAAGTTGGTGTATGTTGTTATACCAGATCGGGTTGAAAGATTCAACGCACTACTGTCAGGTGCAGTAGATATGGTTTTGTCATTTCTCAATTCTGATGAGCTGTATTCTCAGGGTCTAGAGTGGGCTATGGAAACCAGCGATATCAGTCTTCATCAAGGTCTGAGAAATGGATACGGTCGAATCACTTTCAATTGTCGAGAGTATCCCCTCAATATCAGCGGATTTCGACGTGCGTTTGCATATGCCTTTGACAAAAGTGGTGCTGTAAATGAACTCAATTGGTTAGCTCAAGAACACGATTCTTTGGTTCCTTTTGCAAATCCATTCTGTATCGAAGATGAACTCTCATGGAACTGGTATTTAGATGAAGCAGATTCTGGAAATACACTTCTTGATGAACTGAATTTCACAATTAATTCTGTGACTGGTGTGAGAGATGCTCCCAATGGAGAACTATTTAGTATTAATATCGGCTTCTTAGGAACTACCGAAAATCAAGAAATCGCGATATTAGCCAAAGAAGCACTAGAGAATTTGTTTGTTAGAGTTGCAATACAGGATCCATTCGATTACATCAACATGTTCTTAGATGAATGCGATTTCACTGATTATGATGTTAGTTGGTTAGCATCTGAATTTGGATCTGCTTTCGTAAATGAGGTAGGTATCAATCTTTCCGGTTTTTCAAACAGTACATATGATATGTGGGGAGAGCAACTTCTCCAGAGTCCTAGTTATGAGAGTGTCCTCCAAGCGGCATCAGAGATGCAGAAGATTTTGCATTATGAGGTTCCAAGTCTAGTTGCTTACCAGAACCATTACGTCCAGGTATACAGAAGTGATAGGTTCAAGGATCATGTAGCGGATCTGGATCGTCATCTCACTGGTTATTGGACCATGCTGAACATCAAGAGAATGGATGGAACCTTGGGTGGAACACTTGTTGTTGCTGTTGACCAAGTTCCTGACAGTTTCAACTTCTTTGCTGCAGAGTCGGAAATCTCCAAGACCATTTTTGACAAGATGCATCTTGGACTTTATACAAGATCTCCGGATCTTATACAAGCATGTCCGCAACTAGCAAAAGAAATGACCATTGAAACTCATGAAGATAATCCCAATGTTCCGAGTGGTCACACAAGATACACTATCGAATTGAAGAATGATTTACTTTGGACTGATGGTGTTACTGTTACTGCAAATGATGTCGCATTCACTTTCAACTATATTTTAGAAAGCGGAGTCTATGGTAATCCAGTGACAGAGGATTTGACAGATCTAATGACGGTGTATGCTCCCAACCCATTTCGTATCATATTTGAATTCACCAGTGAGTCCTATTGGAACTTCGAGAGATTTGCATACGATTACATCTTACCAAAGCACTTGTTGGAAGACCTAAGCTTTGAGGATTGGGATAGTTGGAATTTGGATATTATGGATGTTGAAGCCACATGTGGACCTTTTGTCTTTTCTGATTATGAAATAAATGAGTTTTACGAGTTTACATATAATCTAGAATGGGGTCCAGATAGGTACCATGGAGATCCAGCCAGTGACGTGAGTCTCTCACCAGCTGCAGATTTCGTCAGTCTATTTCCCTCCTTCAGTGTGACATGGGACTTGATATGGGAACCAGATTCATATTATCGAGCTCCAGAATTTCATTATACTATCCTTCTTGACGGAGAACACTATCTGTCAAGAACATGGCACTTTGACTATTCCACTTACTATGATCCGGATACGATTATTATCAATGTAAACGAGCCATATTTGGCTCAGGGTACACACAACTTCACCATTATCGTTGAAACCCTCTATCATGGATTAGAGAGTGACACAGTGATAGTCACCATCCAAGTTTCGATGTTTCAAGTTACACCAGTCATCGGCTTTGTTATCCCGTTTGGCATCCTTGGTATTGTGATGTTGTCGAAGAGAATTGTTGGACAGAAATATACCAAGATAAGTCCAGGAATTGCGTGAAATAACACATGTTGGAGAATCAGATGATTACGCTCTCTACCTCGACATCTCTGTCCTTGATACTAAGGGTGTTAGAAGGTATTTTCGTGCCGCCAAAGAGCTCAGCTTCAGGTTCTCCACGATATAATGCATCTGCAATCCGTGCTATAGCATCGGCCTTCATAATTCCCGACCCACTGGCACCATTTATCACTAGAATTCCACACTCAAGGTAGACAAATGGAATTCGATCAGGACTGTAACTATAACCACCAGCCCAGCTATTCACAGGACGAGAACCTTGAAACGCAGGGAAAAATTTCGACAACACTGGATAGATGCTGTTCTCGTAGTAAGTACTCTCAGGAACCATGTCATCATCTGTTTGAATGTATTTGAATTCACGACCGACTTTATCACCGCATCCTGTCCAGAAACCTCTCTCCTGAAGTTGAGGTCTGAAAAAAACTCCCGCGGAGGGAAGGATTGTGAACGGAATGCATCCAATCTCATTGAAGCCTTTAGTATCCAGTAGTTTCTCAAGCTCTTTTTTGTCCTCTGCGTGAAGAACAAAGATTTGGCGTTTCTTTCCCTTGGTCATGCTGTCAATACCGATTGGATCAAGTAGTTGATTTGCCCAGGCACCCGTTGCCAGAACGACAACATCAGCTACAATGGTTCCCTTGTCAGTGATAACCCCATTTACTTTCTTCTTCTGCCAAGCATAGGGTTCCCCAGGAAGGTCTAACGTAGGATCTGCATCAAGAAGGATTTTCTCCACCTCAACCCCAAACCGAGGTTTGACATTAGATATCTTTGTGAACTCCTCAAAATAATACTCAACCAATCTTGTAGCGTCAAGAACCCCACAGTCTTCTCCGAATAAACCAAAGCTTACCTCTTGAAGATTCATGAGTTCTGCTTCCGGATCTCCAGCAAAATCCATGTTGAGACCAGGGATCATCTTCTTCAGTTCTTCTTTTTTGTAGACCTTGTATCTGATTCCTGACTTCTTCATTCGTTCCATCCAGACTTTGACGGTGTCTTGATTGAACTGCTCTTCACTAAGTAACCAGAGATATCCAGTTTTCTCAAAGAGTAGATCATAACCTAGCTTTTCTTGTACATGTTCAAAGTAATTGAGGGAAGTGTCTGTGAGCAGCTGATTAGTTGAGCTAGCGAACATATTCCTTACAGCAGCGGCACTCATTGCTGTGTTTGCTTGTCCTGCGGCAAGTGTTCTCTCAACTAAGAGTATCTTCTTCTCAGGACTGTTCTTCTGAAGATAGTATGCAGTTGCTACTCCAAGAACACCCGCACCAACAATGATAACGTCAAAGGTTTCTCCGCTCACAACGAAAGCTTCCGGTTAAGAGCCGCGTGAAACTAGCCCCCTAAAACATTTGCCATTTATATCAACAACCACCAAACAAATATGTGAGAAACTACTCTATGGACCACCTAAGGAGGAGTAATGCATGCCGGGTTTAGTAATCAGAAAAGACAATGGCGATTTAAAGTGGTTTCCACTATTCCATTATGATGACAAATACAAGTTTTATCCCCCAAAGGGAGAGAAAACAGGGAAAGAAGTAGGACGTGAGTGGGAGTTCTTAGAGTATATCCCTGGATATTGGATGCCTAGTGATTCTCCATCCTATAACAGGCGGATAGGTGGAGGTTCATCCTTAATCACCTTAGATGATGAGGGCGATCTAAGACACTATCCATTCAAAGAAGAGACCTTCATGTTTCGAGGAACCGGAAACCGAGTTGGTAGAGGATTTGATTCTTCACTCGATTACTACGCCGCTGAATGGTCAGGAAACGGCACATCAGATCTCCTCATCCGAGATGATGACGGAGACCTCAAGTTATTCCCTTGGAACGGCAAAGAGTTCAAAGACTTAGGCCGCAAGGAGAAGGTAGGGAATGGATTTGGCAGGAAGAAAGTTCCGGATATCTATCCCGGTAATTGGACCGGGAGAAAAACTCCTGATATTATGATCAGGAAGGACAATGGAGACCTCATTGTCTTTCCCTTTGGTGAATCCTTCTATGGTCAGGAAAAGATCAAAATCGGACGAGGATTCAAACCAAAAGATTACCCGCACCTTCTTGTTGGACATTGGCTGGGTAATGTGATTCCAGATATATTGGCTTTCCATGACAGAAGACTGCATCTCTACTCGTATTCTGGCGAAGATGATTTCACAATTAGGGAGTACAGTTACAGATCTGACAAGGACTTCAGGAAGGATTGGACTTTTCTCATTGGACACTGGAGGACACCAGGGCGACCAGATCTCATTGTTGTCAACAATAGCAACGATCTCCAATTCTATCCCTTTGAGGGAGGAGAACTTGTTGACCTGCGAGGAGATAGACAGGTTGGCAACGATTGGAAAGTGAGTCACTTCTGGGACTTCTATCCTGTATAGTTTATCGAAGTGGTGTGTCTATCGTACCACAATTAACATAAGGTAAATGATTCGCCGACGCCGAACGGAGTGGACTGATACTTGTCCCAAGATACAGATAGTCAAGATATGGAACTCTTTCGAACTTCGAGCGAAACGAAAAAAGTCGCTATAGGAGTAATTCTGATTGCGCTTTATGCTATTCTTGCATTACTGCCAATGAGTGGTTTCATTGGAGCTGCAGGTCTGAGCAGTATACTTAGTTTTGCAATCTGTGTCGCACCGCTGATGGGAATTATTCTTGGTCCATGGAGAGGATTCGGGTTTGGTTTGATTGCAGGAATAGTAGCAACAATGGTCAGTCTTCCTATAGGGGGAGGTGTATACCTCATCATCCCAACAACCATCTTCGGACCAGCTGTTGCTGCATTATTCACCGGTTTAGCATTGAAAAGAACAACTAAGATCGCAAGTCTTGAAATTCCAGGACCAATAGTAACGACACTATATCTGATCATTGTAATATTTCTCTACGAAATCGTGGTCTTCGAAGCTTGGTGGTTCATGCTACCATACATGCTAGCTGCAATTGTTTCCCTGATCTTTCAAATCAAGAAGTTTGAATTCGATCCGAATCGATCATATCTCCAACTTCTTCCGTTTACATTCCTAGGAGCAATCTTGGATCATTCAATGATGGCGATTGGTTCGGTGTATTTGCTACAAATTCCTGCCAGTGTCTTTGGTTTTGGAATCTTTCCTGCAATGCTTGTAGAACGAACAATTGCTACTCTAGTTGGAGCAATTTTGGGATTCTTAATTCTGAAAGTGTTCGGTGAAGAGCTTGGCAGCTCAACTAGCTGAGAGATTTGATGATAACCAATAATGCTTCAATTTGCATTTCCAAGGGCATTGTTGCCATTGACATCTTGTCTTTCTCTATAGATTGAGATGGAAGCAGAGGAAGATGAATGAATGTCGCTTTTGCATCAAGTGAGCCACGCTCTATCTTATCCATGACGTTGTAGAGAAGCCAATTGCATCCATAGAGACCAGCATGGTAGCTCACATGAGCGGGAATGCCGCTATCCAATAAAGCTTGGACCAGTTGAAAGGGATCAAGGTTTGAGAAATATGCAACAGGACCATCGAGTGTAATAATGTCCGACTCAGGTGTGTTCTCATAGTTGTCAGCAAGCTTTGTCGAGATTGCATTTACAGCGATTCTCTCAATTGAAATTGCAGCTCGGTCAGCTTGCCCACAACAGAGGATAATTGAAGGATCATAATCACTAATTGCTTGTTCAACAACTTCAATGGCTTTTGAATAATCAAATGGGACTACTAATCCTCTGATGGAATAATCCCCAACCTTCCGTCCATCTAAGGATTTAGCAACTTCTGCTGCAGGATTAACTGTGAAACCGTCAAATGGTTCGAACCCGGTAATTAGAATCTTTTTCATGGACACACCAAAAGTATTCTACGAGGTCCTCCTAATGAGTTCTGCGTTGTAATGGTTTCACTATGAACCGAAAAGAAGACCCGGTAGCGCAAGAATAACAAAGGAGAAACCAAGGACTACTTGAAAAAGGCCAATCCCAATATTAACAAGGTTCAGCCGACCAGCCTTTGATTCAACTTGAGCTTTCTCACTTCCATAGGTAGCACCAATTGAGAGAAATGCTCCAAATATTAGGTCTGTTGAGATATGAGTGAAGTAGATCAAGACACCTGCAATGAACACTGTTCCGATATTCATTTGAAGGTCGACCATAAGAATACTGATGAATGAGAGACCCGCTCCAAACCACCACAATAGGAAATAAGGGGAGAAAATACTGACAAGAGCACCCTGAGTAGTAGCCTCTAATGCAGTAATTGCGGATATTTCTTGTTTTTTCACAAGGCTAGAATCAGAGTTATCATATTTGTAATCTCTAAGAGCTAATAGTCCAAAAAGGATGATGATCACTCCACCAAAACCCATCAGAATATCCACAATGAAGGGTGTCAGTGTTAGCGCATTGACACTCAGCATTATCGCACCAATGATCCCTATCTCTACGATGGCATGTCCTACCATTGGCAGGATGCCATGAAGACGGCCACGTTTGCTTGCTTGTTGGATGACAGCCGCAGAGAGGGGTCCAGGTGCAAGTGCTCCCGTGAGGGATAGGACAAACCATGCAGCAAGTACCTCAATGACACCCATTCTTATGTCCTCTTTTCGCTGGAAGTGATTTACCAAAGAAAAGCTTGGTGTTTAATGCGCAAACACAATAATTTGGTATTAATGGTATTACAATCACCGAAAGATGGCCTACCTAGAAACTCTTAATAGCTCTCCAATGAAGCTCCCGAATTAATACGGGAGATGTGCGTCTGTGAAACAGGTGCAAATAACTGTACCATACGAAAAGACCGAAGCGGTGTTTGATTTTGTGGTGGATACCCTAGGTATCAACAATGTTACAAAGCTCAATACTGACAATGCTCACATACTACAATTCAGAGTTTCTGATGCTCAGACAAATGAAGCAATCGAGAAGCTCAAGAGTAGAGGTGTGGGTGTTGAATTTGGATACATAGACATCCTTGATCTGAGTGCATCTCTTCCCCGGGAGACAGAAGAGGTAAGCGATAAAAAGATTCAGAGAGACGCTACATTAGCAGTTGAAGAAATCTATGAGAACGTTAAGAAGCAGTCTTCTTTAAGCTTTGATTTCATCGCCTTCTCCATTCTTGCTGCTGCAATGGCCGGATTTGGTCTGATACAGAATAACACAACAGTGATTGTTGCCTCAATGCTGCTGTCACCACTGATGGGACCAATGTTGGGCGTAGCTCTTGGCTATGTGGTTAGAGACAGAGCGCTATTCGTGAAAGGAACCAGAAATGAGCTAATTTCACTAGGACTCTCGTTTGCTGTTGGAATAGTAATGGCTCTAGCGTTACCACTTCTATATCCAGGACCCCCAGGTGATTTTGTGCAAGGAGTTGAAACCAACTTTAGAGCTATCCCAATCATTATTACTGAGATAACCCGACGTGCTGGATTTTCACCGATTGATATAGGAGTGGCAATATTCTCAGGAGCTGCTGTAGCTGTATCTGTGACCAAGGGAGACATGTCAAGTTTAGTTGGTGTTGCCATCTCAGCTGCTCTAATGCCGCCAGCAGTAAATGCAGCATTAATGATGATGTTGGGCGCAATCTATGTAAATGGATATTTAATTTCAATTGGGTTTGGATCACTCCTTCTCCTAGGAATAAACATCATTCTAATCGACTTGGCTGCGATTGTGATGTTTCGTATCAAGAAACTAACTCCATTAGCAGATCGTTCAGCCACATGGACTGCAGTCACACAGTTCACTAAGACTCGCTCTGAGAGCCTCTATCATACACCTCGACCTGAACCTGTTGAAGTAACGTTCACTCCAGCACCGACAACTGAAGGTGGAGCTGTAGCTGAAGAGGTTGAATCTGTTGAACCTGAAGTTGAGAAGCCTAAGAAGAAAAAGAAGAAAGGACCTGATGACAAGGAATCATAACAAACGGAGAAGGTCTAGTCGAATTATCTCAAAAACATGGATTACAACGGTATGATACCAGTACTTCCTAGGTAATACATGATACACATTTTGGTTAGAATGGGGCGGTTTAGTGTAGGTTTATTACATTTCACTTCTTATACAATAAACTATGTCACAGTTTGTGGAAAAAAAAGAAGGGGAGGGGCTCCATATCACACTGGACCCCCTAGGAGATTATTGTTAAGAACCACGTCGTTTCATTATGATGATTGTGATAATCAACACAACACCACCAATCGCTATGATGATTATGATCAAAGTATCAGTTGTGGTTATGGCTTCAATTACGGTCAAGTAGACTGTAGATGTTGCAAGGTTACCACTGGTATCATCGACAGCAATGGTCACATTGTATACACCTTCAGATAGGCCACCCACATCTACTGATAGTTCCGACCCGTCCCACGCACCACTATCATCTTCTGTTCCATTGATATAGAATACATAAGATTCTGGGAGGAAATCACTGAATGACCAAATCAACAGGTGTTCCATTGTACCCACCTCGTACTGGAGGTTGTCAGGTCCGTCAACGAATGAAGGCGCTGTGGTATCAACAATTATAACCTCTACCACATCAGTTACAGTGTAACCTAGTATGTGGCTTACAATCACTTCGTAAGTGTATTCACCGAGGTCGTGGTCATCAACATCTATTACGATAGAGCTACCGTCCCACGAACCAGAGTCAACTAGGATTCCGTTCTGGAAGACTGCGAAATGACCAGGGTCATTGCTTGTTGGATTCCACACGATTTCATGTCCTGTAGTTCCAGCTTCATATGGGACGTCAGCTGGAGTATTGATACTGAGTTCTGGGTCGAACATCAGAAATGCAATTTCGTCACGCCATATCTCAAATGAGTCAGTATATGTCGAATCATCGGTATCGTTCGCATACAAAGAAATGAGCATACCGTTAGCGATTGCATTACCATCCGCACCAAGTATGATGCTTACGTTAGTCGTACTCGGTGATGGTGATAGTCCAGCTAGAGCGGTTGCATTGTCGTGGATGGTCAGATTAGCGGCTTCAGTTCCGAATATAAAATCAGTATCAGTAATGATACTGTCTCCGCTATACGAGTCAAGTAACAGAGAGTCTGACTCCCATATGTAGATATCAGGAGGGGGACTGAAGTTTGGACCTTCATATTCGAAGCCTATGTAGTCCCATAGTGCTGTGCCTAAGGAAGATGAGTAGAGCCATGTATTGATTATTAGTTGACCACCATTTTCCAGATAGCCAAGTAGTTCATCAAATACACTGGTCGAAGGATAGTTGATGTTGTCAAAGACCACAAGGTCCCATTCCTTCTCATAGAAACTCAACTCGAAGTATGCCACACTGAAAGTGAGTTGGAAGGATATCCCCAAGTCATTGAGGGCCTGAGCAACAGGACCGCGATAGACATTATTATTCGGGTCATGAGATGCGGTATCCGCGTATACTAGTACCTGAGCATTTCCAGAAGTGAGCCAATTAGCTGCATTGATACCAAACTGATGGTTATCGCTAATGTCAATTTGGTTAGCAAGCTGATTAATGTCACCTGAGAGCATAATCCGTCCGTGCCCAAACTCTTGAGCAGCAACGAGTGTGTTCGGACCATCCATTACCAGAGGATATGCAGGACTTGTGTAATTGACCCAATTTCCACCTTGGAAGTACAACTCAGAAATCCCTTCTTTAATAGGATGGAGTGTAATATCTGATGTTGTGCTGGCTACATAGTCTTCTGCTAGATTCATGTAGATACTGAAATTCGATAGGAGATAGTTAACATTCAGATTATGATCATCGAAGAATGTTGTCCAATCAGAGAGAATGTAAAGTCCTCCACCGTCTGCAACCCAATCAGTCACCACAGCCACTTCAGTAGCAGTGAAGTTAAGCCCAGGTGCGTTAATAATCAACATATCATAGGGTGCAAGATTTTCAGCTGTGAAGTTTCCAGCATAGTACTTGTCGAAAGTGTAATGACTACTAACCATGTAATTTCGCCAAGGTGCATAACGGGTGCCTGTAAGTTCTGCATCATCCCAATTATCAACGGGATAGTAGGACTGATGAGAAAGGTCGAATAGAATACGTGCTTTTGGTCTAGTACATAGCCAGTCCATTGCGTCAGCCATCAGTTGATGAATCGCTCCTGCAGCTGGACTAAATGTGCTAGAGAGTGTGACGATTTTTCCACCTCTATCACTGGGGTCAAGAGCTAAAACTGTGATAGCATTCTCATCACCAATTGAGTGAGCAAGAGGGGCAAGATCAGCAGCAATAGAAGTTGCTTGTAGAGTAGTCCAATTCCATGCAGCATAATCTGTTGCAATGAGGTCCAATTGGTCGCCGGGATAATACGACTTCGTAACTGGATGCCTAGTAGTTATGTTGATGTCAGTACCGGTGTAGGTGAAATATGTTTCATTTCCAAAACTACCATCAGATTCCTGTGGGAGAATACCAAAGTAGCAGAGGAAATCGATTGATGAATCCATTGCGAATATGGCACCGCCACCTAACCAGAAGTCAAGTATCATAGTGGTTATGTTGTTATGTGGTAGACTATCAGCTAATACTAAAACGTCAAAGTCTGCAGTTTTGAGTTGGAAATTCTCGATATCAGATGTATCTAGGAGTGTGACCTGATATCCAAAGGATGTCAACACATCAGCAACAGCAGGTGCATTTGATTGAACGACTCCTGCTGGAACACCGGTTCCATAATCAGGAAGTGTGGTATTAGGTTGATCATAGACAGCAATACGGATAGTGTGCTCGTCATAAATTTGAGGTTCGGATGATCCAGCAAGCCAACTAACGGCATCTGGTACCATGTTATCAATCAGTCGTAAATACTCAAACACAAAATCGTGAGGTATAGTCACAATCCTACCCTCTATACCAGAGGGGTCATATGCCAGAATCGATGCGGAATCGGGATCATTGTTTGATCTGGAAATCCGAATTAAATCGTCTGCGATGGATGTTTCCTGTAAGGCAGTCCAATTCCATCTTAATGGTCCATAAGCTGTTGGAATCACCTGTCCTAATGTGAAATCTTGACTGATTGGATGCATTGTAGTGATGTTTACGTCGTCTGCAAGGTAACTCCAGTAATCACCTTCGCCAGAAGTGTCCATAGCCTCAGAAGGTAAGATACCAAAGTAACAAAGATATCCTGATGCACCATCAACGGAAAGGATTCCACCACCGCTCATCCAGAAATCTTTTATCTTGGTTGTTATGTTTTCCCGTGGAAAATTATCATTAAGAACAACAACATCAAAATCCAGAACAGTCAGAGCATCATTATAGATCTCGTGGACATCCAATAAAGTGACTTCATACCCTGCAGCCATTAAGATATCTCTCAATCCTGTGGCGTTATTATGAATGGCTCCAGAATCTGTTGCATAATCCGGTGCAGTAGTATTTGGTTCATCATAAATTGCAACTCGAATATTAGGCACAAGCTCGGACGGTAGTGCTGGTGCAACATTCAAGCGTGTTACAAGTTCACTCTCTCCAGTCTCCTGCCAACTTGTAGAGTCAGAAGTGACTCCTGCAGGAATTAATAGGGCTGAAGTAAAGAATAAACCAACCAGGAAGATAACTAATACTTTCCTCATAGCGTGTTCTCTCCACCAACCGTAGGAAAAATAGATTATAAATATCTGGTTAAATTTGGGGGCATAGTACAAATGGAAAGACATAGATTCTATCTGCACCTGATAATTTTGATACAGTAGGCAAATGCGACGTCGGTATCTCTTTCTCTGATTGTTATTCAACAACATTAGTGAGCAGAGTGTCTAGGAAACTCTTTGGAACAACGGGTGTAAGAAAGATATACGGTACGGAGTTCACCCTCGATATGGCACTGAATTTGGGAAATTCACATGAGCGAGGATGCTTGACCTGGAAAAAAAAAACTGTCGTATTATTCATGTTTAAATGGAAGATTATTGGAAGAGGAAGACGAGAAGAACATGAGAGAAGTTAATTACTGGTTAGTATGTAAAGATGTACTAACTCGCATCATATGGTTAGAATGGTTAACTTTGTAGGTGATTAAGAATGAGCAAACTCAAGAATAAGCTATTCAAAGGACTCACAGAACACGATATTTTGACTTGGGAAGAAGAAAAGATGCGATATCAACGAAAAATGGGAAGAAAAGTAACAGATCTTGAGTTTCTCAGGTATCTCATGATGAAAGCTTCGCGACCTGTCATTAAGACGAAGGATGGAGTTTCAACTGGATTCCTAACAGGCCAAGGGCCAATATACGAGAAAAGCGATACTCTCTTGGATAAATATCGAAGTCAGACACACTCACAATCAACACTCGAAAAACGTCCTGACCGTGGTAAGCTCTCTTCTCCGTAGACCATGGTCACGTGACAATCCTTTTATGCTAAGATACCAAAAGGTATCTTAGGTGCAGCGGATACAATTGACTGTCATAATCAGTCTACATTTCGAGTGATTCAGTGTATCGTTGATTTATTGGAGAAAACATAATGGAATCAGACCAACAAGAACAAGTCTTCCCAGATTGGATAACAAATTCAGGAATTGAATTCTGGCAACCTGATGAGCTTTATATGGAATGGCTCCAATTCCTCTTTGGAATCTGGGGGAAAGTTGAATATTTGTGATTCATACTTGGTAGATAGTCTACAAACAAAGGACTAGAACATAATGTCACAAGAAGGACCCGGTGATCTAGACAGAGTTTTCAAAGCTCTAGGCAATGAAACAAGGAGACGGATTCTTCGATTTCTAGCACACCGTGCACATTATCCCTATGAATTGAGTACTATGTTAGGGTTAACACCTCGAGGAGTATTCAAGCACCTTGAATCACTTCAGAAAGCGGGTCTCGTAGAACGAGAACACGGTGAGAGTGAGCTTGGTCCTGATAGGGTATATTATAGGTTGAATGTGCGATTTGGACTGACAACAACTATCCTTCCAGATGCCTTTGTCGTTAGATTAACAAAGCACGGTCAAACCGGTAGAATATTGATCCCCCAGGGCTTTGTGATACCTGAGGCAAGACCTGATGTTGCTGCCGTTAGAAGATTACTCCGAGAATTAGGTAAGGTCAATAGACGACTCTCTGACTTGGATGAAGAGAGAATGCGATTCGCATCTCTCAGGGGCAAAATAATATCCCAAATCGAAACCATTATGGATGAGGCTCAATGGGATAAAGAGAGTTGTCAGAAAGTACGAACCCTCCTAGATCCTGTACGACAACAAATGGATGAATCGATGGAAGAAGAAGCTTGGACTAGCACAGCCCAAGAAGCCCTACAACTTTTTGAGAGAATGTTTTCAAGTCAAGCTCAACAGCTCAAGAAAAAGAGATCTTCGCAGGAGAAAGAAGAAGAGTTTGTTGTAGATCTTGAGAAGTAGAGAACCGTTCATGTGATAGAACTCACTTTTCAAGTCGTACCATGAATTTTTTGAAATAAGGACAGAGCCCACCTTTCCAATAAAGATTGCCGAAGCATTCCTTTCTAAGGCCAGTCCGTTCCACTCTGCATTCGAAATTTTTCTCACCGTCAAAGAATATACACAGGTCACTGTTACTCCGGGGATCTTCTAGGACTGTTCTTCTAACATTTCTCATCATTTTAGAATCAGGAGTTTCGCTCCAACCTTTTGAGTTACCTAAAGTTGATCTAAGCATCTTCAAAAGATCATCTTCAGATTCATCGCCCGTTTCCCAGATCGTCACAATCTCGCTGGCGTCAGCATTGAAAGCATAGAGAAGATGTGCAATCTCACGGGATACTTCTTTGGCTCTGTGATAGCAAGAAATTGCTTCATCGTACTTCTGAAGAGTGAAATTAGCATCTCCAGCCTGAAACAGTGCTAAAACAAGGGTGTCTTTCATTCCGGCCCCTTCAGAGATTGTTATTCCTTCATTGTAAAGACGGATAGCTTCCTCAGCATCTCCCTTTTGCACTGCAATGTCACCTAAGTTAATAGTAGCAGTAGCAATGCCTCTCATATATTCTGCTTCTTGACTGATTTCGAGTGCTCTTCGATTGTAAGTCTCCATTTGTCCAATCTGACCTAACGCCCTATCTATCTCGCCAACATTAATCAGTGTCTTAGCGAGACCCACTTGATTATTGAGCTGTTGCTGGATGAGGAGTAATTCCTCAAACTCATCACGAGCTTCCTGGAGGCGTCCCATATTAAGGTGAATAACTCCCCGGAGATTCCGAGCAAATGCCACACCTTGGGAGTAACCCATTTTCTCATAGTTTCTTAGAGCCGTAGTTACAAGGGCTAGTGCTCTGTCGTGTTCATAGAAATCCTCCAGAGCTCGACCCCTATAGAACCTGATGTCATTCAACGCTAACTGGTGGCCAAGATGTGTTGCTGTATCTTGAGCTGAATCAAGTCGCATGAGTGCCTCTTCACGTGATTCTGAAGAAACAGCAATGAAGGCAAGAATTATCCTCGCTCTAAGAAGAGCAGCTTGAACCATGTTGCGAATGTCTGTGTGTTTGGATGTATTAGTGGTTACTTTCTCGATGCTTTCGGATGCGATTTCTCTAGCGTGATCTGTGTAACCAAGATCGCTAAGAATGGATGCCAATTGTCCAGATAACTCAGCAAAAGCAATGTAATCTTTAGCTTGCCATGCTTGATTGGTGATATTTTGGAGATTGTTAAGCCATCTTGGGTCAAGACTTTGTCTACAATATGCTGCAGCAGCGAAACCCTTGCAAGTCAAATTCGGAGAGTCCTTAGCTAGAATCTGGTTGAATCCATACATTCCCCTTAGAAAACTAGCCTTTGCACACATTGCTAAGAATGATGGACTTCTATTCTTCCACTGACCACTTCCAACATATTCAATCAAGATGTCAGTGAAAAGCATGAACTGATCTGTTGTTGAGCGAGAATGAACTTCAATTCGATTCTTCAACTCCTCTAATTCAGAGTCTTCTAGGTCTGCTGAATACATCATGAACTCTGGAATTATTGGATTGTCTTTCAACGTGCATCATCCGTAAATCTAGCAAGCCTTCGGTATTTTTTTTGCATCGCTTGGGTTTCGATGCTATTGGCAATCAAAAGGCTTCTAGTGCTTTCCTCCGCCTACTCTATGAAAACGGGAAATATAGGTTTCGAGGATGTATCTCGCTTTGTTTGAAGAGATTTTCAGGCGAAGTTTTGTTTCTAATTGTCAAAACTAAGCAGATTTTTGAAAGGTCGAAGTCGAACCAATTCGAAATAAGCGCGAACGAAATTACTGCATTACCAGAAGCACGATTGCCAGAATAGTAAATCAGTAGACAGGTTTTACTTTCCGAACAAGATCTGTCATATCATACATGCTGAATGGTTTTTGTAGAAAAGCTCTTGCTCCAGCAGCGAGTATGGTTTCTCCTTGACCGGTTATTGGATCCATTAGCACGACTAAAGCAAGCACCGGATCAATATCAAGAAGACTCTCAATGAGCCGGACAATCTCTATCTGATCTAAGTTGAAATCAATAAGAACAACAGCTGGTTTCTGACTCTGGCACATGATGAGAAGGTCTTGAGGGTTATCAACCTCACCAGTCACATCAAATCCGTTGTCTTCAAGAGCCATCTTCAAAAGGACACGAAGTAAGGGTACCTCTCCAGCTACCAAAATACCAGAATGAAGTACATCTCTCATGCAAAACTGCCCCCTACAATCTGTTTGGTCGAGGTTTCAAGAACTCTTAGTCCGACACTGCACTCTCGACAAGGTCAAGCATATGACGAATTGTCACTGGTTTCAGACCAAAGCTTGCAGCGCCTTTGTTCATTGCTTGCTCACGCACATTTGCATCAGCGCTAATAAAGACAATCTTGGCAGAATCGTCAATCTCTAGAATCTCTTTCATTGTCTGCATGCCATCTTTGTGCGGCATCCTATGATCGAGGATAATGACTTCGGGTTTAACATTGAAGTTAGAGAATTTCTCCACAGCTTCGGCGCCATCATATGCATCAGCAACGACCTCATGTCCTTTGATACTAAAGACATCCTTGTACAGTCGATGAAGAATTGTCTCGTCATCTACAATGAAGATCGTGACCATATGTGTATGCCAACCTTGTATCGAGTCCAACTCAGGACGATTGCAATTTGCTCTCGGTCTCTTACGACGCTGGATTGTACATGTCGCTACTCTAAGTTGAGATATAAATGATATGTGATTGGGCTAAATTGGAATAATTGAAGTGCTTGCCTTTGAGCATCTAGATATAGTATCCCACTCAAATTCGTCAACATTTGTCTACCGGTTAATTTATAGTAAACCCATTACAGTTATTCCTGTTTCAGGTGATTGTGGTGAAAGGGAGTAAACATCAGCTTCAAGCAGGCGCAGTTCTAATTGTATTGCTAATCCTTGTGTCAATTCCACACCAAACATCGAGCGCATTCGTATTCCCTGAGAGTGTTTGTTCGCAGGATCCCGAATATTGGCCAACTGATGGTTGGTTAACATCAACTCCTGAAGAACAGGATATGAACTCAACTCCACTAGATCAGATGAGCGACTACATAAATAGCTGGCCAATTGACAGTATGCTAATTGTTAGAAATGGATACATTGTCTATGAGAGATATCCAGGAGCCAACAATAATGAGTCAACAACCCATGAAGTTTGGTCAGTAACAAAGAGTATCATCTCCATTCTAGTCGGAATCGCTATTGAGGCTGGTAATATCTCCGGTGTCAATGATAGTTTAGTAAGTTACTTCTCAGACAGAACAATAGCTAATCTAGATAGTCAAAAGGAGGCCATTACTCTGGAACACGTCTTATCAATGACATCAGGAACTGATTGGGATGATAGTTCTGATTTCTCCACAGTGAGGGAAGAGTCTGACTGGGTGCAGTACATTCTAGATAGACCCATGGCTACTACACCTGGTGAGGTCTGGAACTACAATAGTGGTGATCCACATCTTCTCTCAGCGATTATCAATTCGACCACTGGATTGTCACCTACATCCTATGCTGAAACACATTTGTTTCAACCTCTTGGAATTGACAATTATGCATGGCCTGTAGATCCACAGGGACTTCCAGACGGTGGGGGTATTGCTGAAGGTATACGCATGCGATCACGGGATCTGGCAAAGATAGGCTTCCTCTTCCTAAACAACAGCACATGGGATAGCGTGCAAATCGTCCCAGCCGATTGGGTGACTAATTCAACAATGGTCCAATCGTCAGGAGGGATGGAATCTGGGTATTCAGGAAACTACGGGTACTTATGGTGGGTCAGACCGAGTCTAGATGTGTACTGTGTTTTCGGATATCGAGGCCAGTTCATCTTTGTGCTACCGAGCCACAATATCGTCTTTGTAACGACATCTCGAGAGATGCGCCCCTTTGAATTCTTGATCAAACAGTACATCCTTCCCTCTGTGGGTGTGTTCGACTTCGCTACGACACCTACCACATCTGGATCCACTACACCCTCTGAGTCCCTTGACATGCTGCCGTTGATACTGGGTGCAGGCGTATCAATAGGTTCAATCGTTGTACTGGCAGTTATATTCAGTAAGAAACGTAGGTAGTAGATTCAGTAGATTCAAGGACTTCACTCTAACTTTGAATCTCATTTCAACTTTATAATCTCGTACTGATTGACATATTCGAAAAATCGAAAGGTTGATTCAACTGATTGTCCATTTATCGAAAGGTTTTACTTTCGTCATATTTATTAGGCGTTTGTTAAAGTATTCCTCAGACTTCCCCTAAACCAGAATTCAATTTTGAATTAAGAGGAAGTTTGATATTCACACGAATGAAGATTGATTAAGAATTTGTTCACTGATCATAGAACAATAATAATTGCTGAGAATTACTTCGCAAAATGTATCCTAGTCTATATTCAACTAGTGAGTACATAGAATATGTACAGATTCAAAAATGGTATACACTCATACTCAGAATACGGGTATTACTACCTTTTCTCGTGATAAACCATGGTTGTTTGGTCACAACTTATCCCAATATACCGTATAGCACCAATAGTGGGTATGGGAAGTTTATTGAAATGTGAGATTAATGATCAATCAAAAATGATTTAGTGATTTTTCGAGAAATCATGGTACATTACTACACTGATTGTCTAAGCAAATCATTACCCTAATGTTCCCATAATTGGTACAAATTGTACCAATAAAGGGCTGTTTATCATTCAATCAAACAATTAAAAAATTCGACAATGATTTAATAAAAACTTTCGAAAAAAAGAGAGCGATTGAGGGATAGATTGTACATAAGAAAACTATAGTTAAACTATTGGATGGAATTACAAATCATAAAATCACGGGGAAAAGGCAATTTATTTCACTTCTCAGAAGGCAAGAAAGTCCATTGTTTCTGTTGACTCTGAATCCCTGATCTATGAGTGTACAGCAATATTATGCGTACCCGCTAATCACCCTATCATATCCATGTAAACCCTGTTCTAATACGTTTCAAAACCAATATCAATCGTATAAGATTGACATATTACAAGACCCATTATACAAAGGTGTACACTATAGGCATACAGTAAACGTTCTGTTTCAAGATCCTGTAACAGAAGAAGGACACTGGCCAGAGTTTAAAGAACTCGCAACCCGAGTGAGGTAGTTTTCTCTCACCACAAACTTCTCTCCTCCTCATAAGATGTACTCCACGAAATCAAACGTGTACTCAATCGGATATCGCGAGTAAGCGTGTACTGGTTCAATGAAGGACTCCGAGCTGGCCCGGAGTAAACCTAAGGACTGTGTCAATCCGGACCAGTACACGCACAAGTTTCCAGTTCAATTAACAATAAGGATGAGCGTTTACCCATATTCTGCTAAGATTATTAGGACTATAATACACCTGAAATCTAGATCACATTGACGACTGACACTAGTGTAATCATCATAGGGGCAGGTCCAGCTGGTCTCATAGCAGCTCGAAGACTAGAAGAGTTGAATGTTTCGTACATATTACTAAGCCGGGAATCAACACCAGGGATTGACAAGGCGTGTGGGGGTTATGTACCACGTCGTGCCATTGAGGAATTTGACCTTGAAGACATTCCTGGAACATATCCCATAGACTCCATTCGCATGAAGTTCCCTGGTCTTGAAGTGAAAGAAGTAAATTTCGAAAATCCAGCTGGAGTAAACGTCAGCAGAGAGAATCTTGGGGGGATGCTTCTTAGTTCGGTCCCTCAGAGCACAGGTGAGATATGGCTAGATACCGAGTGTAATTGGATCGAAGTAAGTAAGGATTCATGCACTATCCAGTATACCAAAGAGAATGTTCGTGAGTCCATTTCTTGCCAGATACTCATTGATGCAAGCGGGTCCAATCCAGCGAGTCAAAGAACATCTATTGTACGCAAGAGACCATCAAATGACCAGCTGGGGTATGCAGTACAGTATCAGATGAAGTGTAAAGAATCATTGCCTGGAACAAACGATTTCTTCTATGGTAGCGAGTTCTCTCCTAGAGGATATGCATGGAATTTTCCTAGAGACCGCGAAACAGTAGTTGGGACAGGAGGACTCGTCAACAAAGTCCGCGAGAGCGAGCGTAGGGCTTTTGACTATCTCGATCATCTCATCAATGATGTAGATCCAATCAGTAGAGAACTAGAAACTGTGGGTGCGGAAATTGTAAAGAAAGAGGCAGCCCTCATGCCATTGGCAGGGATTGTGAGTCCCTCATACGGGAACCGCATTCTACTCGCAGGTGATGCCGCCTGTCATTGTTCGCCAATCTCTGGAGAGGGTATTCACTATTCGATGATAGGAGGTCTCAAGGCTGCAGAAACTACTGCAAGGTGTCTGAAGAACGGAGACTTCGCCAATAGAGCACTTTCTCATTATGAGCAGGAGTGGACCAAGGCATTTGGTTCCGATCTCAAATGGGGTCTTTGGTTGCAAAAAAGATTCCTTGAATCAGGATCAAGCTCTATCGGTTCGACATTTCTAAGCTCTGATAAATCAACAAAAGTGGTTGCTGAGATGCTTGCAGGAGTCCGTTCTGTTAGAAGTGCCATTCTTGCAGCGGCACCGCGGTATTTGGTTTCGAAACTTCGTCGAAAATAAGGAGATGGAAGTACATACCCTTCAAGAAAATTGGAAAAAGACATCCTTTGAAATGCAAGAATGAGGGGTGGCCCTTGGAATGAACCTAGGGCCATTATTAAATTATTAAGAACCAGTTCCACGCATTCGGTGGACAATGAAGCATTTTTCTCGGTACGCGGTGTCATCAAGATCATTGATAAAATTCTCAAGTTTCTTGACCCTGGTGAACTCTTCTTCAATACCTAGGTCACGAACTTGAATCAAAGCTTTCTTGTGTTCAATTCGTACGTAAATTCCGCCCAATCCGACTCCATGTTTCATATACACAGGGTCTTCTTGGTTCTTGACTCTATAGAATCCTTGTCTTCTGAGCATTCTGCTAAACATCATCATGTGCTTTGTACCCTCCCGGCGGTACAAAGAGGGTAAACGCTAACCATAATATAAACACATACGGTTTTTTACCGTAAACGCAAGCTTTTCGCGCCATATCCTATTCGATGAAAGCTGCCATTTGCTGCACAAAATGGTGGTAGGATGCAAAAATATTGCATAAAATGCACTAATTTCATGTTCTATGATAGATATGAGCTTACGTCCGACCAAATTAGCTTACAGGCAGTTTGAAGGGCGCGAAATAGCTCAACGTTTACAATCCGATGGAATCGAAATCCTTTGGATATTTTGCGACGTGTACAATGAATATCTATTAGCGTGTACAAAACGTTAGCTAAGCCCGAATAACCCCAATATGAGACAGTATGAATCATACTAGTTTTTCGTTACTTGAAATGAAGCTCGATACTTTCAGAAAGCGTCTCAAGGCATATCACATCACTGTGTGCAGTATACGCCGCATATGAAAAGAGGTTTTCATAAGGAAGCTGTAGTAGTCAAGGTATCTGAACAAATCGTGGACATTCCTTTGTTGAGGAGATTAAGGATTTGAAGACTCTTACAAGGAATTCTTCGAAAGGCTGCCGCGCTACTAGATTGTTTGCAATCGGAAATAAAACATAAGTTGAATCAAAGAGAAGCCTTAAAATAAGTTCAAACTGCATCGACAGACAAGGCGAATGCATTATGCAGTTCTTGACTGATCTTCTGCAATTAATATCAACGATACCCGGTTCAACTATTTTCATTATGCTAGTATCCATCGGTCTGGCACTAATTTCAATCGGGGCAACAAGAAAGTTTACAGATATGGAAAAGATGGAGCAAGATATGGAAGACATTAAGGTCTGGCAAGAGAGGCTAAAGGAAGCCAGGCAATCTATGGATCCACTGCTAATGCAACAGGTTCAGGAAGATCAAGGTCGAATCATGAGACTCCAAGGCTCAATGATGACAAACAGATGCAAACCAATGTGTGTGTTCTACATACCGCTCATCATAATCTTCTACATGATGAACACAATCTATGGAAATAGTATAGTTGCAATCATTCCGTTCAACATCCATGAAGTACTTCCCTTTCTAACAGGTTTGATAGGTGCTCCAACAGGTGCAGGTTTCGGACTTAGTTTCTATGGATATTATTTCCTTGTAGGCATTGGTCTTGGAAACCTGATTCGGAAACCATTTGGTCTATCTATGACATCATAGATTTCCGATACACGCTTTATTGTGCCAAAGATGACACATAGATTACGTTGTTCAACCCCTTTTTATGGAATTAGAAAGAGTGAAGGTTGCGGGTCCCCACGGGTGCAATCGAAATTGATTGTGGGGACATGAGGAAGGGTGTAACTACGATTCAACGCATCATCCCTGTTGGTCTTTCTGTCTTTGTTACATCCTTTCTCTTCAATTTCCGATTCAGTAACCATTTTAATACATAATTAATAGGTACTTCATTATGAGCGCGGGACTCTCGAAAGTTTACTTTGGATCTGTTATCGCAGGCAACACTGCTAGGTGGGCTGCTTTCGGAGCCAAAGTGGACGAAGTTATGAAGAAACTGAACTTCAAGACAATTGACAAGAAGGACAAGGTCGCAATCAAGATGCACCTTGGTTTCAATGATGGATATCAGACTGTACCAGTATTCTTTGTCAGGAGAATCGTAAAAGCTGTCAAGGATGTCGGAGGTTATCCATTCATCACTGACAATCCCACTGCAGTCTATAACGCTGTGGAGCGGGGATACACACAGGAAACTTGTGGATGTCCAATAATTCCTGTCGCAGGTATCAAAGATGGTTATACCTACGATTTTGAAGTCAACTTCCACAATGTTGATACTCTAAAGATTGGAGGAGTACTTTCCGATGCTGATGTTCTCATCGACCTTACACACGTGAAAGGACACAATTCGTGCGGCTTTGGAGGAGCTATAAAGAATATCGCGCTCGGAGGATACCACGGACCTTCTCGATGGACTAAGATACATGGTGTTGAGCAATCGATTCCATATTGGGATGCTGAGAAGTGTACATCTGAACACGCAAAGAAGCTTGTGAAAGCATGCAAAGAGGATTGCATCAAGTATGATGAGAAAAAAAACAAGCTAACACTTTCCTTTGGTATGTGTAACCAGTGCATGGACTGTATAAATGCGGATGAAGGAGTTGGGTGTCTCGAACTAAAACAGGAGAACTTCTCACTATTTCAAGAACTGATGGCGATTGGTGCAAATGAGATTCTCAAGACATTCGATGAAAATAAGCGGTTCTTCCTAAATTTCCTCATCGATATCACACCGTTTTGTGATTGTTGGGGTATGGCCCTACCACAAATCGTCAATGATATTGGTGTTCTTGGAAGTAGAGATATCATTGCTGTGGAGCAGGCTAGTCTTGATTTGATTGGAAAACAAGATCTAATTGAGAGTATGGTTCCACCATTTGTAAGATTGCATAACGGACCAGAGCTGCACCCCTTCCAGAGGATAAATGGTCCAATGAAGAATCCATACATTTCTGTCGCATATGGTGAGAAACTTGGTATGGGATCAAAAGATTACAAACTGGTTGAAGTACTATCACCGAAAAGAACAGCCAAGATGAAGGGACCCACAACAGTTAGCGAAACCGCACCATCATTCTTCTAGGATTAGAAATTCATTCGACCCAGATAATGATTAATAGACTCAGGCTGAAAAATTAGCTTGACCACAAGAAACGCTTCATAATATTTGGTGTGAGTGATTTAACTTGCCGTACGAACATTCTCCTGAAGAGAGGTTAAAACGTTACAAGGCAAGTCTAAATCTGTTAGCAAAGAAAGAAGGTAGGAATCTCAAGACCACAACTATAATGAAGAAGACCTCTGATGTTTCAACCAAAGGTTCAGCTTCTGATAGGACGACTGTTGACAAGACAGTTAAGCGTGTAGGCAAACCGAAACCTCCCCAGGTGACAGTGAGCCCATCCAAGAAAGAAATTGTAGGGTCAGGTAGTAGTGTCAGAAAAGCACCCAAAACCCTCAGTGATGCAAAAATCAAGGAGATGGATGGACGAAATCTTTTGATGCTTAAGGTCAGACAACGCTCAATAGAAAGTGCCTTTCGAGAGATCAAAAAACGAAGGGATACCTTGGAGGCTCAATTAA
>VAPA010480422.1_pt1 | contig 24936 bp, 33 predicted proteins | sample 3395041 | NCBI WGS metagenome assembly VAPA01 (sample SAMN08290432, study PRJNA428436) | hydrothermal vent metagenome | isolation source: Deep-sea hydrothermal vent chimney | place: Indian Ocean: Southwest Indian Ridge | depth 1973 m m
GGTGTGCTTGTATATAGGATTGAAAACGTGATAACGAACCCAACCACCCCCACACCAAACAGAAGCAGGACAAACCCAAGAGTATCAGGTGGAGATGTGCTTGTCTGAGCACGCACACGTACAATTACTGTATCAGTTGCGTTCTGACCTGGATCATCAAAAACAACTAACATGAAATTGTACAAGCCAGCAGTAAGACCATCAACAGAAACTAAGATTGCAGAACCGTTCCACTCTCCTGACTCATACTCTGTTCCATTGATGAAAATCCCATAAGACTCGGGATAGGCATCCTCTGGTATCCAAGTGATATTATACCCTAAACACAACGTTTGGGTAAATCTGAAGGACTAGAATAATTGGTTATCCAAAGGCACGTGGTCATTTTGTGTTAGTCATTTGAAATTCAATCATTGCGATTGTATCCTTGTAGCCGTCTTTTTCTAATTCTTCAGTATTTTGGTATTCAAGAAAACGCTTGATTGCTTTGGGGAAACGAAACATAACTAGAGCGAGAACAAGGTCGAATACTCTTGTGTGAAATTCGAACATTTTATCAAACCAGTCCTCTAGATACTCGAAATATATCTGTTTGTTCTCAATATCTCTTTGAATCAATTTCGCTGATGGATGAACATAATCACAAAGCTCCTTGAAAATACATTTCAGCTTCGCATTCAAATCCAATACAAGACTAGTGGCATCTATTAGACCCGTTCCTCTCCGGTAATTCGTTTCCAACCACTTTACTTTTTCATCAATAGTATCTGTTGGTTTTTGTTGATCTGCATAGAGTGATTGAACGGAATCTTCAACTAAAAACCTGAGGTCCCGTGCAACTGAATCGTATGCACCATGATAAACAGCCATGCATGACCAAACTGAAATTCGATGCCATTCCAATAGCCTCTTTGATACTAGACTTTTCAATACTTCAGAACTATGTCCAAGAATCGCGCTTCCTTCTGACCCCAATGGACCACGTCTTTCTTCTAACTTAGTTCTCGTATCAATAGAAGAGTATTCTAATAGGATAGATTCGTACATAGTAAAGAAATAGGGATCTGGTGCCTTCCATACCAGAACTTTTTCCCTCTTCTCAATAAGAGAATCATAGAGTGCCTCCTCAAAATGACCATACACGCCACTTCGCCAAGCTTGAAATTCCTTTGTTTCTACCAAATCTATTTTCCTCATCAAATCAACCTCCTTGAAAGATTCACATCTTATCAGATTTGCATTTCCTCTTCAAAACACTCCCTGAAAGAGAGTTCATGAGGAATATTCTTTGACATGATTTGTAGTATCGAGGTGAACACAGTTAAGCACAATGGATGGATTCATCTTTGGTTGTGAATCTAATGAATCAACTTGAAGCCTATAGAATGGCGTACAAGCTTGCACTTGATAATGCAGAGGTGTGGCTAGATTTGGCACGAGAATCATTCCTCAGAGAGCATAATGGTCAGGCATACTCGATGGCGGTCATTGCGAACGAAGAAGTTGTGAAGGCATATGTCTCTTGGGGGGTCTCTCAAGAGTACATCCCACCTAACTATGAGATAGTCACAGATGTGTATCGAGACCATGTTGAGAAAGGTATGATCTCACTTGATTTTCACTACGAAGTTATTGTTCAAGATTTTCTGAAGGCTGGTCTGATTGATATGGAGGAGGCTCTAGGTGCTCTTGTCACAGTTTCTTCTGAAGAAGTTGCAAAGACTCTAAGGGAGCATGCTAATGAGATGGAAAAACGAAGGAAAGCAGGGGTCTATGTCTTTCGACCAAGGAGAACAAAGGGCGGTTATTCAGTCACATCACCAGCTGATTTTCCTAAGACTAAGGCTGAGAACCTAATTGAACAAGTTAGTCTTTTCCACATGTCAATCAAAATCATGTGTGAAGCCGTTGAGAAAGACGAAAAGGTGAGAGATTGGTTTGAAAACCAAGCTGAAAAAATCGACCACTGGAGACCAACCGACAATAACACCTGAAGACTACGTCTGACTGATGAGTCATGGCAAGATATGATTACACAAGGTGAGGCCCCTCCACTTCCAAATTGGACTGAGATCTTTGTAGCTGAATGGGAGTTCGAGTTTCAAGCAGCTAGTGTATCGTTTCTGAGGAAACTCGATTGATATAACCATAAAATCGGCACAGATGTTTTGAATTTGGCAGATTTTCGAAGCCAATCCGACAAGTTGTTCAAGATCACAATAAAGTTCTCAGGAAAATTGGAAAGACTGTGGAGATAAAGACGCTAAAAGATGCAGAATAGGCAGTCCTTTGACTCACTGTATAGCAGGACCTGATTGACTCATGTCCTTCTTTCTTCACGTTTAATGCGTCATGCTTCTACCGATGTAACTTCATCATCGCTCGGAATCAGGTCCAAGAGCCTCTTATCTCTGACTTCTTCTTGAGAACTCTTTCTGTTCTTTTTCTTCAATGCCCACTGAGCACTGCTGATGGCTCTGAATAAGACCATATCGGGTGGAAAATCACTCATGCATTCACCTCCCTTGCACACTTTCGCCCTCCACTGAATGAGAGAGTTCCCCAGAGGCAGAAACGCACGATCTGAACTTGTGCTAGACCTACAATCAGGTCATGTGGTAGGTCACAAGCGGTCCACTGATAGTTAAGGATAGCCCGATGACCTTCTTCATTTAGACCAAGTTCAGACACACCGGAAAAATCACCGGCACTTCTGCCGCCAGAGTTAGTTCTCATTCATGGTCCACCCCACTCTACTGGAAGTCCCTCAAAGGTTCCTCCAAGCCTTCTCCTCAGAATGAAACCAAGGAGGGTGATGATTGCACCACCTGCAGCCACTGGGGTGGCTCCTGCATCAAGCACGATGCTGATGGGTACAGGTGTGATAGTGAACTTCAGTTCACTCCTCGTGACGCTAGTCACTGGAAGACCACTGACGGTGACATTCACGGTGAATTGACCCTCCAAACTGGGTATTAGGAACAAAACAATATCCAAGTGCTGTCCGATGCTCAGGGTCCAATTAAGTAGAAGAAACACCTGACAATCGACTCTCGACGACTGCGGCCATAGTCTAGCCTGGTTAGGAATTAAGCAAACTAACTTACCAGAAACAGCTCGAGTCTAGTTTGAGGGTTGCTCCTGAAAGTGCCTGTTGTATACGAATAGTCATTTACCCATGTTTGTATATAGAACGGCAAACCTGTTTCTAGAGAGATATGTGCATTCCATCCTCTATCTGAATCAAAATCAACTGATACATATCCTAAGAGAAAATAATCACTCTCAAGTTTGGAAACAAATCCTGCGAGACTAGTAGTCGGACCATAATGAGCATCTTCTGGATTGACAAATAGAGAATCAAGAAGCTCCCACTCACCGCATGGTAGAATTACTCTTGAGAGCAACATGCGAAAATAATCGTCATAACTTCCTAGTGCTGAACCGTTTTCATAGAGAAGATCAACTTTGCTCATCTCTATGATGGATGAAGTGAATGAGTTGAATGGATAAAGAATCCAGATTTGAGGTAAGGCCGTAACATTAGCAATAATTACTGTGTTGTTATTGAAATAGGAAACGTTTGAGACTATGTTATAGGTTAGACTATCACCTTCATCAATATTCCAAGATAGCTCATCCCATACTAGATCTGGTTCAAAAAGACTGACATATGTCACAAACAGTGTCCCTATTGTCACCATAACTGCTATTACTACAGCTAGTACAACTCTTCTTCTTGCCAGTGTCTCCACCACATGCTGTGGTGTTAGTAGAGAACCCTTTCAAATAATTCTTCTGCTGAATCAGGTATTTGCTTTCTCTGACAAGAAAGTAAAGTGACCCTAAGAAGAATAGTGAAAGTAGAATTAAGCCAATGTTTTTCTGAAGATATTCCCACACAGGTATTGGTGTAATCTGTGGATAGGGGAGATTATTGGATTCCAGTAATTGTCTGCTCCAGTCTTGTTTCACCAATAGCTTGGGTGGAGTACATCGATCTGTTCTGGGAATCTTCAGTGAACTGTCTGGCATTTCCTTGGTTTGTTTTCACCTCTAGTGCTAGTTCAGGAGGTCCCTTAATTATTGTTCCCTCTCCATTTCATCCTTCACTAGTACACATCATTGGAATTGTGTGGGCCATCCTAGGACTATCTCTCATTCTAATATTGAAAATGGGATTTCCGAGTAATAGACGGGCATTCTCTCTATTGGGAGGTTTCTTTGTTCTAGTACTTCAGATTGTGATTGTCATGTATGGATTTTCCCAGACAACTATCGACATTTACTTTGTTCGGATACTCCCAATTCCGACTCCAGCTCTCATCTCATTCGTCATCATCTTTGAAAGGTATTATCGACATAGAAAGAATTCCACCGATTAACTGTGACCTGAGGGCAACAGGTTCGTTCAGTCATCTTCTTCTTCTGGTTTAGGAACTTGCTATCACGATTTATCAATTCGACGATCCAAGTCCTCAATCCATTTTCTGATCGCGTTATCATTGTCCTTTGCGGAGACCCTCATCTGTTCCAGGTCTTTCATTATTCGATTTAGATTATCGAAGTCTTCCTTCGACCTATGGGCTCAAACATTATTAGCAAATAGAATCACTAATTGGTTAATGGGAGTTGTTGGATAGTTTCGGAAGATGGGCTCCAAGTCGCGAATTCGATTAGCAAGAAGGGAAATGACCCAGAAACGATTGAGAATCAGTGCTGTTCTCATTTTCCTTATCGTCTATATTCTATGGATGTCGACTGCTGCAATGTTTCTGCATGGTGACCGAGTAAATGGCGTTTGGTGGGGCAGCGCGCCTCCAGGGTCCTTGTTCCCAATCCCGTATGGACCCGGTCACGAAATGGCGCTAGTGATAGCGAATCCTGTTGACACCTTCATCTTTTGTGCGCTCTTCCAGTCGGGCCTATGGCTGGTATTCATCATGCTGTCAATGCTCTATATTCTGTCCCCGTACACTATCTCAATGGAAGATATAGCAAGAAATTAGTGAGCACGATTCTTGAGCAATCCCGAACCTCTCACCGAGACTAAGGAGTTAAAAGGACAATAGGCCATATGTTAACTAGAATTGGTTAACTATCAAGAATGTGAGTGTTCTCTGTGAAGTCTATCCATTTCAGGTTTCCAACCAAACGGCAGGAATTTATTTGGCAGAAAAGACGACAGGAGATCCCTCCCTCAGCAATCGCTCGAGAATTGAAGGTATCCCGCGCATTAGTTAGCAAGACACAACGAATTGCTGAGGAAAGGATTGAGAAAATCCTGTTGCATGCAGCAGCGACAAATCGGATAAATATCCAACACATCAGCCCAAGATATGGTTTTGCGATGGGTCACTGTCCTGCAAACAAGTCAACTACCTATATTGTATACTCACCAGTTCTAGGAACTCAGGTGTGGTTCAGCCACGGAGGAGACTGTAGTAACTGTAGTGAAAAGTCGGTTTGTGAGAAGACAATTCACACGCTTGCACTTGAATGGAATCTCCCACTTCCGAAGGGAATACCAGCAACAGAAGCAGCAGAGGAGTTATTTATCTCAATAATGAGGCGCTTGAAATGGATCGAATAGACACAGGGTCGGAAGTTCATTCCTCATCAATTCGCGAAGATCTCAAAACAAGAACCCTATATGAGATGGCCAAGGAGTGGAGTGAACAACCATGGGATGGAGTCCAATACATTCGAATTACCGAAGAATTGTGGAACTCTGTTGATGATAGAGGGCTCATGGAAGGACCATATGGCGATTCCGTAACACTACTTGAGATGTGTATTGTCGACTCCACGGAGGCATTACAAGCAGGTCAACTCACAGAAGAACAGGCAGTAGATGGCCTGAAGAAACTCTTGGAGAATGACGACTTTATCGTGGGTGCCAAGATTATAGAGGTCTATATCGAGACAAATCCAGTGTGCAGAATATCAAACATCGAAAGTTTGCATAGGTCAGGTCAGGGTCTGCCATTCCCTGAGTGGAATAGACGGAAGACTCTGGTAGTCTCTTTGTCGCTTGTTTCTTGGCTTGTGCTGTATGTGGTGTTAGTAGGCTTTGGGGTATGGGAACCCACACAGATTATCACATGGGCTATCATCACTAGTATTTTTGGAGTTTTCATCTACTACACTCGAAGAATACTACATAATTTCAGGTTCAGAAGAACGTTTTGGATCGTAGGATTTGCATGTTTCTTCAGTATGCCACTCGCAATTGCCTGGGTATATCTTCTGAGATGGCTAGCTGCTCCCTTTGTGAGCTGGCTAGCTACTCCCTCAATTCCTCTAGTTCTTCGACTGGTGATTTTTGGTACGGTCTATATGACCCCACCTTTGATAGGTGGCGGTTTGATTGCAGAGAAACTGGGGAAACGGCGAGACTACATGCCCTACATGTGATCGTATTCAAAGAGTGAGTATTCTTACTCAGACAACACTAATATTCTCAGGCAGCTTTACAGATTTGGTGATAGAGCGTTGGGTGAGGATGATACAAAGAATGAGGTGAATGACACGATGCGAGACTTTCCTGCTGGCATCTTCATTGTGATCGTTCCCCTAGTGTTCAGCCTCATGGGAGGCATTATTATTTTGGGTCGGATTCCATGGTTCCTTGGTGCTTACAACTACCTTAGGGGCGCTCACTCTCCAATTGACCAAACTGCTTTAGCACTCCTTGGTTCTGACTTGACAAGAATGGTAGTATTAATTTCAGCAATTTCTGGAATGATAATTGGGTCGCTTCTGTCTCGATTTATCACCAAGAAATTTGATGTTGTGAGGAGGGAGGGAGAGGTTGACCTTGGGCGCGGAATTTACTTCGTCTTTTTTGCTTGGTATTTAGTTGTAATGTGGCCATTTTTCTCCGTTAATCTTCTAATCCAGTCACTTCACGAATTCACTAGCAGTTTCGTGACAGATATTGGTATCTTTCTGATGGCGGGTTATTTTCTTGGATATGCAATTCCTGTCATGATAAAATACGCCCGTCTTGTTCGGCATGCAGGATCGATTGATTCTCGAGTTAAAGTGACTGAACTCCGTCGGGGCAGTGGTCTTGTGATGTTGCTTCAGAAGATGACTATGAGAGTTGTTCATGATGGTCCAGATCCTTGAGGTTCCCCACTATGTCATTCTCGACATCGATATCACATACATCCATCTCGTTCTTGCCCACGCTCCAAGTGAACAATCGTTTCTCGACGACTGCGGCCATAGTCTAGTCTGGTTAGATGTAAGGTCTGATTCCATACAGACTTGAGAAAAGACGTGATTACAAACCTTGCATGTAGAATAGTGCGAGAGTTCAACCTTCGATAGACAAATGATATAGCTTATCGGCATCTCCCATGTATCATGGGTGAGAATTCATATTGAGGTGTATTGGATGGGGATATCACAGAAACTCGTAATTATGGTGGGCGTAACACTTGCTATCATTTCTCTGCTCTCCCCATTCTTTTCTATTATCGCTATTGGTACAAATGAGATAACAATTTCAATGCATACTCTCATCTGGTGGATACGAGTTAGTCTTCCCGGCTCACCAATTATTAGGATCAATGCATTCTGGACAATATTTGGAAACTTTCCATTTGTTGCATTTCGCTTGGGTGTAGCTATTCAATTCATTCGTTATTATGAAATGAAAGTATCAAGATTCAGATTAGCCATCACAGGGCTAGCTGGAGAAATTCCACCATTCTTGATGATTATCGGAATGCCGCCCACTGTTTATCTCTCTCAAATTGTATGCCCCCTTCCATTTCATCTACTCCTATGTGCCATTATTGTTTTATTGAAACCCGTCAAGAATAATGATGATATCTTCCAAGAGTATGAGAATCTGTACTCATATGACGACGCAGATGACAGTAATTAGCAAATTGAAAGAATTCAATATTTTGACAACAATCTCAGCATTTCGTTCCGAGTGGGGCAACTCAAAGAGATATATCCATTCCGCGATGATCAGGGGTCTTTGTGCCTCGTTCTTCCATTATTCTCCCTTCTGTACCATCCAAGTGTTCTGAACAGGTGGTGCACAAACACTCCGCATAGTACCCAAACAATCCCCATCCCGATGAATGCCTCTCCCTCATGGTTAGGGGGTGGTATAACAAAGTAAGTGAGAACTGCAAAAGCTAGACCAGATAGGACAACATACAACCACCTCTTTTTCCACCAGGTCAAACGAACGCCCAGATGGGGAATCCAATTGAAGAAGAGCTCAGCAATCAGAACTGTGATTGCAGCTCTGATGATAAAAGCCATGGTTTCGTCGGGATTGGCCAGCAACACGTGGCCATAGAGAACATTGCCCCCGTATAGATAGAATGGAATAGTGAATAGGAACATCAAGAGTGCATGGAATCCTTCAATCAACACAATCTTGAGGGGCATCATGGCAGGCAGACTTTCCTCGAGTCGGTCATTGATCTCCGCGTTTTGGTCAGCAGATGAGTCAGGTCGTCTCAAATAGGCTATCAATATGACAATGACAACAAGAACGAAAATGATTCCTCCACCGTAACCAATTTCAATCATTTGTCCTTGGGCAAACATACCTATAATCCCCCTAGCGTAATAATCTGTTCGCGAGAAACAGTCTGCAAAATGGGATCACATGTCTTTCTCATGTTATCTTCACATTACTAAGAATGATTTGTTGAAAAATATACTGCAACTTTATCAATACTCTTAAATCGCAACACCTGACAATCGACTCTCGACGGCTGCGGCCATAGTCTAACCTGGTTAGGGGTGGTGGTGGTGGTCCATTACCTGAGTGAGTGAACTGAAAAATGAGTGAGAAATGATGAGGAGGAGATTATTCGGAAGGTCAACAACCTGCTTAGTAGCTAGTGTTTCCTTACTCTTCATCCTTACTCAGTCAGGTTCAGGTGTAGTCATTATTGCGAGTGTAACCAGTGGTTTATCCTTCATTTCAGCACAAAATGAAGCCACATGGGAAGTTCTAAGTCACAATTACATTAATTCAGATGCCTTTCCACGGGATGTTGCATTCCTCAATGCCTCACATGGTTGGGTCCTTAGTCAGAATGAATCATTCACAAGCCATGGTATCATTCTTCATACAAAGGATGGTGGTGATTCTTGGCAGCTTCAGCAGTATGGCGCATCTCAACTGTATAGAAGGATCTTTATCGTCGATAATGAAACCCTGTGGGTGACTGGTAGCGGTGGTCTAAGCTATACAGAGGATGGTGGTCAGACTTGGAACACTACTATTATCGGATCTCATGAATTCTTTTATGGAGTGCACTTCATCAACCGAACACATGGCTGGACTGCATCAAATGATAATATGTATAGAACAGCTGAAGGAGGTCAGAGTTGGCAAATAGTAGAGTCTTGGACCTTTGATGATGACTGGGCAAGAGATATCCATTTCGTCACGCCACTTGAGGGGTGGGTTATCGGTTTCTTTGGAATCTATCATACTGAAAACGGAGGTGACTCCTGGGAAAAAGTGTTTGACAAAGGTGGATGGTCTCTCTCTTTCGTGAGCGAAACCGAGGCATGGGCAGTAGCAGACAACTTGCTCACACATATGACCGATGGTGAAACTTGGGTTGAACAATCTTTACCTCGAACATCACTCTTCCCTCTTCAGAATGCTCCATACTTCTCCGATATCCTGTTCTTGGACTCCAACCATGGTTGGATTGTTGGTGACGAAACAAAGGTAGCTTACACTCCTAATGGTGGATTGGATTGGTATTCACAAGAATTTCCAAATGACAACCGAGTAACTGCTATAGACTTCATCAATATTACTCATGGGTGGGCTGTCGGATCAGGTGGGTCTATCTATCGCACGACACAAGGAAACAGTCTAGGCACGAGACTCTGGACAGGAATGACCGCCCCCATTTTCTTATCGATTGTTGGCGTATTTGCAGCTGTAGTAGTGATAGTCAGTGGGCTCTTCATTCGTCGTCGAAGGCGAGAATCAGCATATCGTTCGCTAGATTTGGTCTCCGAATCTCCAAGTATTAAATGAGTAAGACCAACGAGGAATATACTCGACGGACAAGCGGCATCATGATGTAAATGATACCTAGAGACATCCATGCAATCCATATTCCCTGCCCGATAAAGACGACATAGATGAATACCTCGATTGGAGCAAGAGGTATTTGAACTGGGGCGTTAAGGTATACAGTTGACAATGGAAAAGGAAACAGCCGATATCCAGAATGTGGAAAATGAAACCCATGCGCGAGGTCCCCACTGACATGACTTCCCGCATCCACTAAAACAGCAAAGTAGAGAAGCAGCAGTATGACTGCAACACGGCTCACAAATGCAGCTCTCTTCGTATTGATGTATTGTTGAATTCCTGCGAGCACTCTAGTACTGTACTTTGCAGGTTCAGTTCCGTTCAATTCCCATCTCCCATCATGTATACACCTTCGTCGGATAAAACATTATGCAATCACTTGAGAATCTTAGAAGAATGCAAAGGTCACTACTATTAACAGGATTCTTTAACAATCAGGATTCTGTTAGGCTATAGGGGTAGGTGAAGAGCACGATATTGTCATTCTTCTGTGGGATTGTCATTTCAAGGTTTGTTAGTAACAAGTACATCTACTCTCTGGCTGCAATAGTGATAGGCACTATGATTGGTTTTCTTGGAGCCCTTGGAGTATTTGGTGTGTCATATCCGTTTTACATTGCAAAAGAGCTCGATATTATTTGGATTCCTGAGGAAACATTGTATAGTATCTTCTTCATCCTACCTCAAATCAGGATCTACTCCTTCCCATCAGCCTGGATCTCCAGCGAAATGCCGTTGAATCCTGTTGTAGTGGTTCTCTTAGTAATATCTAGTATCGTAAGTGTCATCATAGGTCAAGTAGCAGCGCGCAGATGGTTTTGGAGAATCAAGATTCTTGAAGAATGAACAGAGGAAGCAAGATAGATTAACCTTAGTGTGCTTACGAAACTATTATCGTCCCCTATTCTTTAGAAGATATTAGAGGTTTTTCTTATCATCTCATACAAGATTTGGAGACGCGTTTCCCACTATTGGTGGAGACGGGAATCTCTTCAGGGAGACATGTAATTGATCATGGTGAGTTTCGGTTCGAGGTCACCAATGTCAAGTCAAGGTGAGTAGTCAGAAAGATTATTCTTGATTTGATAATTATCACATTAGTTGGTAGTTGGAATCATGAATAGTTGTCCCAATCCGCAAAATACAGTATTGAGCACAATCGTAGTAATCACTTTGATAATCAGTTTTTCAGTACTTCCATTTTCTGTTCAAGCGGTAAATTTCACAGAAACTACTATTTGGTACTCTTTGAGTCAAGGGTATTCAAATGCGGTGTTCAATGACATAGCATTTCTCAATGCCACTCATGGGTGGGTTGTTGGTCAATGGACAGAGGGCATGTCCGGAAATGGTGTGGTTCTACATACTGTCGATGGCGGCGAAACATGGACGACTCAGATACAAAGTGGTAGGGAGCAAGTGTACAGACAAATTGATATTCTCCATTCAGAATCAGTGTGGATAACTAGCTGGGGAGGACTGCTACATACATCTGATGATGGTCAGACTTGGGATGAATATTCTGTTGTGACTGGAAATACACTGATGTCAACTGTTGAGTTTCTTAATGATACTCATGGATGGACAGCAACAATGAACACACTCTACAATACCAGTGACGGGGGAGAAACGTGGAGCACTGTTTCTGGATGGACATTCGATGATTCTCTAAGAGATATGCAGTTTGTTACAGAAACAGAAGTTTGGGGCATCGGCTTTTTCGGAATCTATCATAGTGAGGATAGTGCAGAAACATGGACTCAAGTTCATAATTCGGGTGGCTGGTCACTTTCTATACAAGACGATGGCGAAGGATGGGCAGTTGCTGATAGTAATCTAATGCATTCATCGGATGGTATTATGTGGGATGATCTGACTGTGCCTGGACCAGCACCACTCCTTCGGTCTAGAGCACCCTATCTTGGGGATATTCTCTTCATAGATGATGAGGGGTGGATTGTTGGTGAAGAAACTCCCGTCATGCACACTGTAGACAATGGATTGAAGTGGTATGAACAGAGCGTTCCGGAAAGCATCAATCGACGTTTATTGGCGGTGGATTTCCTGAATCAGACACATGGATGGGCAGCGGGTGGTGGTGGTGCAATAATAAAAACCACGAATGGAAACAACTTAGGGAGTCCATTTGACAATGTCTTTCTACCAATCCTCAGCATATCCGCGGGGTTTATTCTATTAGTTTGCAGCATACTATTTGTTGTCTATAGAATGAGAAAGAAAAAAACCGCTCCACTTGGTAATGGTGACCAAATCGTCCACATATATCAATTCGTTTCTTCTCAATGATCGGTATCTCAAACAACCGGAGTGCTGTACACCTCAATGACATTCCAACATTTTATCAACATCTCAAACAGATAATAGATGTATAATATGAGAACGTGGCAATGAATGATAATTATTATATTGGTCCTACTGCTCGTTTGGGGATCAATCAGACGCTTTGGAAAGCAGTATTCACTTGCCATCTTTCTCATTGCTACAGTCATAACCTCATTTATCGTCATGACCGATGTAAGAACTGCTGGAGTGTTTCGTGAGAGTATCACACCAGATTATGATATTGTTCACCACAACAGCCTCGCATTGTTCCCTTTTGTTGTTCAGAAGCATCACAATTGGACAGCTCAGGAGTACTTCCATCGAGTTCTCCTATTAGGTCAGGATGGGGGTGTGGTGTATGAAGAGGCTCCGAATGATGACCAGAGCGAGTTCATGCATTGGTCCCTCTTTAGAATATCCGCAACTTTCTGTATACTAGGATTCATTCTTGCTGGATTGATGATTTACGTTGCTGAATTGGGTTGGTGGTATCGGTTACGTGAGAGAGGATGAAATATGTTACATACTTGAATAAAACTCTCAACTCTGTATCAATTCCGAGTGATGACTTCGACAAGTACCCTTTACACTTCTTTCCTGAGTATGCAGTCCATTGTAAGAACTTACTATCTGCAAGATTAAACGGGCATAAGAGTAAGGATGCGTTTGTGAAATTCCTCCACTCTTGAACGGTCATAGTCCGCGGGAAGCTGAACCTGTTTCCAGAGACTTATAGCCTTCTCAAAGTAACTGACAACCGGTCTATCCTTTTTGGATATGATCTTATCCATTTCCCACAAATAGACGAAGACTTTCACCGTTCCAGACTTCACCTTAACAGATGTAGGCAGGTCAAACTTGAAGAAGTATGGTCCATAGAAGGTCCGTTCCTTCTCAACAATGTACTCAGTATCATACTTCGCTTGAATCTTATCCTTCTTCAACTCAATCTTTTCCATCCGATCAAGATACACAAAATCCACTGTGGACAGATAGGGCTCTCTCAAATCGCCATAGAAGAGCCTGTGCCATTTGCTACCAAAGCCCTCGAAGAATCCTCCGACAGCGACAATCCTTCGATTCGTCAGTATGACTAGTCCTGTACGTCCAACGTCCTTTTTCTGGACACCAAGCACGCCGTTGTCATGATACAGGACTTCTTCACCGGACTCGAAAACACCAGCAATGTGAAGAAGGTCGATGGCGATATCGTTGGGATTGGTACATCCATCCTTCAAGTATGGATATAGTGTCAACAATGTGTCAGTGGCCTCCCTCTGGCTCCGAGTTCCAGTGTAGGCGAGGATGTCACAGAGAATAAGAAATTGGCTCTTGTCCCCCATTTGAAGGTGTTCAAGGGCTGCTTCCCTAACCCAATCAACCTCCTGTGTCGTAAGAGAGATATCCTCAATGAAAGCCTCGCATCTCAACTCGCGCAATGCCCTCATGTACTTCACATACTTTAGTACATCGTCACTAGCTCCCTTAAGCCCATCTAGCTGACTTTCTAGCCGCTGAAAGAAGGTTTCACCCATTGCATCATCATCCATACACTTGTGCCGCAACTGTGGCAAACTGTAGACCAACAGCAGCGAAATTCAGAGCTTTAAGCATTCTGACTGATTGCTGTAGCTTTGGATTGCCCCAGTCCTCATAGATTGACCATGACTCCTTGAACTCATATAGTTTTCTTCCTACTTTCTACTAAGATTTGCTTCTACAGAGATTTGTATTGCTTGGTCAAATCAATGAAAATGGGCACAAGTAATACACCAGTCAAAATGGACGCTCTAGATCATTTGTTCAGGTGCATTTGGTGAACTCGGAACTACGCTGTATGAGAACCATAGGGTAGCGGCGGCCATAGTGTTCCATCCCAACCAAGATAGGTTTTCGTTATACGTGCTTACAAACCATAGGGCAATCACCACAATAATCAGAACTACAGTCAAGACGAATCTCTCTCTGGGAGTACCTTCCCATAGTGGCCGCATTGCAGCTGACCATCCATCACCCCCGTTTCTGTCATAAATCACAAATATGTTCATACCCAGAAGTGATAGTAAGAAAGGAACATAGAGCAATACGTTTCCTAAATCTGAAAGAAAAGCGTCTGAAAGAAAAGCGAGTGGCCATGCCATAAGCCAGAGTACTAAGTTTGGTCCAACAAAAATTCTATCTCTCATCTGTATAACCTTAGGTGTAGGAATACTAGCCATACGTATGTATATTGGCTGTGCTGCCATAAGTATTTTCATCGACCACTAGTTACACAAGCCGGGGACTATGGGGTTGAGGTCTACGTCAACGACACCTTTGGAAATGTGTTGAGTGGAGCCTTCAATGTGGAAGTAGTACCATTACCGACCAATACCACGACGCCCACTGGTACAAGGACTGGACCCAGTCCGCTTGATCCATTGGTGATATCGTTGTTTGGGGTGGTTGGAGTTGTGTGGCTTGTTGCGGTCATTTTCATCATCCGCGATTACAGAAAGCGGAGAAATGCTTGAAAGAGTTGAATGAGTCAATATCACTATCTGCGGCACCAGCAGTATCAGACTACCATATCTAGAACAAATACTACTCCCACAGAGTACCATGAGGGATATATCCAACAACCAAACCTGTTATGACTGCCAGAACTGCAAGGACAGGGACGGCGTCAATCACGGATTCTGTAGTGTGTCCTCTGAGTGGTGATTTCAACATGGCTCAAGCTATTATGATTCGTGGTTCAAATCCTGTGTTTGTGAAAGAAGAAGAAAGGAACAGATTGGTCGAGAACATGGTTCGTATCATGCTTCTTGACCCTAAGGCTTCCAACGTTCCTATAGCTGTTAAAGCGGGTCCTTTTGTGGGACAGACTTCGATGTTCTATGCTTGGAGAGATAGCAAGAGCCTCTCTGATAGTCTTCTGAGTAGTTTTGCTGACAATGTCGGTGCGTATATGGTTACTAAGTTTGTAAAACAGGGAGTAGTCAATTTCTGTATTGAGTGGTGTTAAATAGACTGAGGCTATTATCAGAAAAGAACAAGCAAGGGTGAATGCATTGACAGAAGGAACCTGGCCACTAGATAATTCCAGACTGGTCTACGGAGTGAATCGAAATGATCTTCACTTTCTTGATATCACGGATGAAGGTGAGCTCTGTATCCAAATTCGAAACCAGCGAATAACTTTCAATGAGATTATCACCAAGATTAAACTGATGAAAGGAGAAGCTCCAGGGTACGCAGCATCTTTCACTCTCAGAGTTCCTCAACTTATCACATATCAGGTAAAGAAGTTGAAAGCAGCTTTTGAGAAAGCAATCAATGAAACTCAATACGCTGGAAAGTTCGTCGGAATATACCCGGTGAAAGTCAACCAACGTAAAGATTGTGTCACTGCTGTAATGCGTTCAGACCCTGACTATGGCCTTGAGGCTGGATCCAAGGCTGAGTTATTTCTGATAAAAAGAGTTCTCGAGAGCGAAAAGCACAGACACATAGTCTGTAACGGAGCAAAAGATCCCGAATATTTGAATTTGATAAACGAATGTATCGATGAGGGGTATAACATCGCAATATCAGTTGAGTCTCCACATGAGGCACAATTGATTGTTGAGATGTTCGATCCAAGCAAGACCAATCTTGTACTCAGAATCAAACCCTATCTCAAAGTTGAAGGACATTGGTCACATTCAACAGGTCGAGACTCAAAATTCGGACTAAGTATCCATGATCTCAATAGGGTTATCGATCTATTAGATGAAACAGGGTTTGTAGGTTCTGTTCAGACGATTCTCGCCCATGCAGGTTCTCAGATAACCGAAATATCAGCCTTCAAGAACTTTGGAAGTCTTATGACAAAGATCTATAGTGAACTCCGTGATAGAGGATTGTCTAACCTGAAGAACATAGACTTTGGTGGCGGACTTGCAATAGATTACATAAGCGCTAGACCTCCAGACTTGATGTATCAATATGCGCGATTGTTGATTGAGGGAGTAAAGTCACAATTGGAAAAGGAATCTGATGGATATCCTTCTCCAAACATCATGATTGAGTCAGGTAGGGGATTGACAGCCCTTGCATCAATGATCATTGTTGAGGCATTAGAAGTCAGATCTATTTTCCCAGAATCGAGTGGTAAGTTAGTTTCAGAAACAACTCTTGAAGATGAAGAGAAATTGATTAAAAAAATCCGTGAAGCTGTTACACTCTCTGAGATAGCTGAGATTTGGAATGACTTCCATACAAGATATAGTGGAATGACACTCGCTGGTTTAGACTTCATCCTTGAGCAGGAGTTGATTACTGGGAAACTTGAAACTGCTGTGAGAAAGAGATTGGTAGAACTCGATCTGAAATCCTATGAAATTGAGGGATTAGTCAGGAGTTTCTGGAAGCCGGAGCACATTGTAATAGGCAACTTCAGTGTTTTCAATAGCATAGCAGATCATGTCCTTGTGAAACAACATTTTCCTGTCATTCCAATCAAAGACCTCCATGTGCGACCTGAAACTACTGTTAGATTAGCAGACATAAGCTGTGACTCAGATGGTGAGATCGCTCAATTCTACAGACAAAGCACCGAAAAAATTTGGTTCACGATGGACAACAGACAATTGACGATACCTGGAGGAAAAATGGGACAGGGTATACCTGTCGGAATTCTTGAGAATCTACCAGGTTCGTGTTTCGTACTTGCTCTGGCAGGAGCATATCAAGATACCATTGAAATGGACCACAACCTACTCGGAGACCTCCCTGATGTTGAACTCATACTGAAGGAAGATAATTCATGGGCACTTTCATGGGTAACTGGCGCTGAGTCAATTGAGAATCTCCTCAAAGAGGTTGGTTATGCCGATATTGATGTGGACTATGACCCATACATGAATTGAAAGCGAATCTAATTGATGCATATCAATTCTCTTTGTGGATTTGAGAGGAATTCACAACCAGCTCGTGTAATGAGAATATCCTCTTCAAGACTGATTTGACCATAGCTCTTTGTTGTCACATAGAACTCGAGAGTGAATACATTTCCAACCTCAACAATCCCCATAGGACTATCTCCATATCTCTCCCATTTTGGTCCCAGAAGAGAACCTCCATCATGGGCCAGTCTACCAAGCTGATGACCAAGGGCGTGTTGGTATTCCTCATATCCGGCATCTTTAACAAAATCTCTCGCAACAGCATCCACTTCGTATCCCACTGCACCGGGTCTTACGAACTTACCTGCAGCTTGAATACCATCCCTCACCGTCTCAAAGGCATCCTGCATTTCTGAGGGAATATCCTTCTTCTCTCCAAAGAAGAACATGCGTTGGATGTCCGAGCAATAGTCATTGTATCGAACCCCAAAGTCGAAGTGAAGAAGATGCCCCTTCTTGGTCTTATTCTCTGTAGGACCTGCATGTCCAAATTGCTTGTTTGGTCCAGCATCTACCGCAGGATTGTGATCCTCATTCCAAGCGCTTGTGACTCCTCGTTCTCTCATGGATTTATGGAAAAAGTCGTAAATCTCGAGTTCGGTCATATCGGCTTTTACAAAACTCTTAACCTGCTCAAAGATATCCTCGGTGATTTTTACTGCTTTTCGTATTCTTGAAACCTCTTCAGGTGTTTTTCGCCCACGTAGTTTTTGCACTAGATTCTCTGCAGACACCAGACGATTGGAATAGGGTGTACCCTGTAAATAATCCTTGAGAAGCATGTGCATCCCTACACTGAGACCGTCTGCTGCAACATCGTTGGTGCTGAAATTGATGGCAATCTTCTGAGGGTCTAATCTTGATAGCTGTTTCACAAGTTCTTCTTTGATACCCTTAGTGTACGGAATGATCTCGTCGTAGATACCCTTGGCTTTCACACCGTCAGTGTCAAAATTTCCAATGATACCAAGTTTCTTGCCCTTCCTCGTAAAGATGAGGGCAGATTGCCACACTAAATCTCCACTAAGGACTAATTCGAGTACTGGGTCAGCCATTTGTGAGGTCTCTCGGACCCACACAAGCCAAGCGTCTATCCCTATTTCTTTGAGGATTTCGCATGCCTGTTCTGCCTTGGCTTTCTGTATCTCATGACTCATGTTAATCACCATGTGGTTGAATGACCGCCTTAAGTGAGACTTGTTTCTCCTGAGCTTCAAGAGCTTTCTGAGCATCCTCAAGAGAAAACCTGTGAGTGACTAAATCCTCGAAGGGGAATCTATCGTAATTATCTGCAACTGTCTTAATTCCTCGATACACATGAAGGGTCTCTGAACCCCAGACAGTCTTGATATCAAGATGCTTCTTGTTCATCAGGTGTGTGTTTATTTCAACAGCTCCATGGTCTGTGTATTGACCACAGATTGTGTAGCTTCCGCCCTCTCTGACAAGCTCTATTCCTTCTGGAATTGCTTGAGGACTCCCAGTCGCTTCGTAGACAATATCTGGACCGTGACCTCCACCAATCTCGATGAGCTTTGCTTTCCGCTGTTCCAGCGTGGTTTCTCCGATATTCAGTGTATCAGTCACGCCAAACTTCTTTGCAATCTCAAGGCGGTTCTTTGCTTTGTCCAACATTGTCACGGTTGAAGCTCCACTCACAAGAGCAAGGACAGCTATCATCAGACCAACTGGACCGGCTCCCTGAATTGCCACGTTCATTCCCCAACGAAGAGGACTACGGAGTACTGTGTGAACTGCAGTTGGCATGGCGCATCCTACTGCGCTGGCTCCGTCAAAGCTCATATGATCTGGTATCTTAATGATATGAGTTCCAGGAGAGAGGTACAAGTATTCACTGAAACCTCCTATCAGTCGTGGAAATTGTGTAGAATCCATAGTGATCCCGTAGACCTTTCGATTCGGACACTTCGTTGGAGCTTTGGCAATCAAACAGTAATAACAGGAGAAGCATGTTTGAGTGACATCATGGAACCCTACGCGGTCTCCAACCTTCAGTTCATTTCCATCAAGATCTTTTACGGATGTAGGACCAATGGATTCAATCGTTCCAACTACTTCGTGACCGAGAATCAAGGGGTAAGGGACACCAGCAAGTTTTCCGTGCCATAGATGGACATCAGTTCCGCAGACTCCAGCATTGGCGACCTTCATCAAGGCCGCTCCAGGCTGTAATTCCGGAAGGTCATACTCTTCGATAATTAGGTCTTCACCGGGTTTTGGTACAACAGCAGCTCGACTTGTCTTTGCCATGACTTCACAATCCAGTGTCTACTGATTGCTCACTGTACAAACTTAGATTTAAACGAGCCCGAATAGGAGAGGTTTGTAGAATTTCGGATGCTACTTCATATCCTAAGATATGTTGGCGGGAATGATGTCAACCATCATCAAGGGTCAGGACCATCGTATATGACTCTGAGAGTCAAATTTTGGAATCGCCTTTTGAAACCGCTTCCAATTTGGTATCCAACAAGTTCGACTTGGGAATCAATTGATCTTGCATGCATAACGAGGATGAGGTATTTTGACAAGATAGGAATCGCAAATGCCGCAAAACCACCAGCCATCAAAAAGATACCAAGGTCGCTCAGGAACTTACTTGTGGGTGGGCCATAGATGAGCATGTCCAAGGTCCAGATCGCTTGAATTGGTAACAACAAAAGAGGCGCCCAGAAAAGAAGAGCAATATACATTCTTTGTGTGATTCCAGTTTCTCCCTCCTTTCTTACGACATCAAGTTTCGTTGTAACAAAGCGAGATAGATACAGACCAAGCACCATTCCAATAATACCTGAACTGAAGACTGCTATCCGTGTTAAGTCCGAACCTAGTAGTGCCAAGACGGATTGATCGATTGGTGAAGATGTCCCCCTAAGATAGTTGTACTGTTCGAATAACCTAAGTAACTGAGTCAGTATGAGGACACCCACGATGCTCAAAAATGTGGGGAAAAACACAAAGATAAGACCGGGAGTGTGGACCCTCTTCATTTCATCAACCTTTTGCTCTGGCCCTTCCTTACGAAGCATACTATCCCCAAGTTCATACTCATTTCTGATAATATCATTCTATCGGCTCTGAGTAGTCTTTCCATTTCTGTGTTCTTTTCAGGTAGGAAGTGAGCTTCTTCAATACCAGTGGAGTGAGAATGTCTGTCTTGATGTCATCATGAAACACATCCAAGATTGTACATACACTGATACCCGAATAACCAAGGTTTAGATAATCAAATTTATAAGATTGAATTAACAATCGTTAGGTGTGAATTCCATGTCAGATATGGAACCAGTTGAGAGCCTGGACTGTGTAGGACTATTCTGTCCGCAGCCACTCTTCCAGACCAGAGAAGCAATAGATGGGATTAATCCCGGTGAAATACTTGAGATGCTATCAGATGATCCTGCCGCAGAGGAGGACATCAAACGATTTGCAAAACGAACCGGGAACATCCTGTTGGTTTTCGAACGTCTTGAGGATGGAGTGCAGAGGTTTCTCATTAAGAAGAAGGAGAAATAAACATGAGCAGTATACTTTATGTACAGACGAGTGACGACCCCGAACGCCAGTATTCTCCATTCATACTTGCGCAAAGCGCAAAGGCAATGGATATAGAAGCTAAGGTTTACTTCCTAGGACAATCGTTGAGGGTCCTAAAACCTGGAGCAGCGGAAAAGATCAAGGTGGGAAGCTTTCCGAGTCTTCATGAAACAATGAAGAAGACAATCGAGATGGGAATTCCCGTCTACGTTTGTGAGGCGTCCAAGCAAATGTTGGGTTGGGACAAAGTCGAACTTGATCCTGACTTGAAGATTGTTGGAGCAGCAACACTTAACGACCTTGTTCTAGAAGCAGACGCTACGATGTGGTTCTAGTTCGAGGTTGATGGTGATATGAAACAGGTGTACCTAGACTACCAGAGCGCAAAGCCAGTCGACCCTAGAGTCATTGAGGGAATGACTAAGTATTTCCACGAAGCTTTTGGAAATCCTTCAGCGCTACATCAAGTTGGAGATACAGCTACTGATGCTTTAGATGAAAGTCGTAAAACCATTGCGAAGTTCATCAATGCTGATGAGGATGAAATTATCTTCACGTCAGGAGCTACAGAAGCAATCAATCTGGGAATCATTGGGTATGCCCTAAAGAACAAGAAGAAGGGCAATCATATCATCATGTCTGAGATAGAACACATTTCAATTCACAACATTGCCAAACATCTTGAGAGACTGGGATTCGAGATATCGAAAGTACCAGTTGGACAATATGGTAAAGTGAATCTACGTAAGCTTGAACGCCGCATCACAGAAAAAACGATATTGATCACCATAGGAATGGCTAGCAACGAAATTGGAACAATCCAACCGACCAATGAGATTGGCAAACTAGCTTCTGAGAAAGGAATTACTTTCCACACAGATGCCGTTGCTGCACAAGGACTTCATCCAATTGATGTAAGGAAAGACAACATCAATCTCATGGCACTATCCTCAAACGACTTCTATGGGCCAAGAGGCGTGGGAGTTTTGTACATGCAAAAGAAGTACAGGGTCAATCCATTAATCATTGGCGGCGGGCAAGAGCGGGGTCTGAGGTCAGGAAGTGAAGATATCCCAGGAATAGTAGGCATGAAACTTGCAGTAGACATCATGAAGAAAGAGATGAATACCGAAGTGAAGCGATTCCAAGGATATAGGGATCGAATGATAAAACAGGTTCTCGATGATGTACAGGATAGTTATCTCAACGGACATCCAACTGACCGACTTGCGAGTAATGCCCACTTCAGATTTGATGGCATAGAGGGCGAGTCAATTCTACTCTCGTTCAAAGACTTGGGTATATCAGTTTCGACAGGTTCAGCTTGCACCTCTAAGACCTTGGAACCATCACATACTCTGATAGCAACAGGACTCTTGCATGAAGAGGCTCATGGATCATTACAGCTCACTACTGGAAGATTCAATACTGATGAAGATATAGAGAGTGTGTTGGAAGTAGTACCCCAAGTGGTATCACGACTACGAGACCTCTCTCCAATTTACAAGAAGAAGTGAATGAAAACATGAAATCAACAAAATACACCGAAAAGGTTCTTGACCACTTTAGAAATCCCAGGAATGTTGGGACCCTAGAGGGAGATGATGTCGCCGTAGGCAAAGTAGGCAATCCCACATGTGGAGACATCATGGAAGTCTACATACGCATTGACGGTGAGAAGATCACTGATGCTAAATTCCGGACCTTTGGATGCGGTTCAGCTATTGCTACAACGAGCATGACAACAGAGATGGTCGTGGGAATGACCCTTGATGAGGCAATGGAAGTTACTAGAGGGGATGTTGCGGATGAGCTAGATGGTCTACCGCCAATCAAGATGCATTGTTCAAACTTGGCAGCTGATGCGCTTCATGAAGCAATCACAAGCTATCGCAAAGGAAGAGGAGAGATTATCGAGGAAGTGGAGAAGTTAGCGGCACCTGAGCCAGGATGTGTCATAGGTCAGGATGAGTACCTCGACAAGGGTGTTTGGCTCGCTGTCGATGATCCGCCAGCGTTCAAGGATCTTCGTACTTTGATTATCCATTCCGGTGATGAGTCTGTACTAGCTGCATTAGAACTCACTGAATTTACTGATCGGGTAATACTTCTGACGCCTGAGAAGTTAGTGGTGACGACACCTGAAATTCAAGAACAGCTTGTATACTCGAGTGTCAAGGTTCTTACAGAATCCAGACTACTTGAGATTCGTGGAGAATTCGAGGTTGAGAAAGTTCTCATATTCAACATTGATGAAGATGAGGAATACGAACTCTTTGTTGATGCTGTGATAATCATCGAGTAGTTCATCTTTATCCCAAGGACTGATAAGAGACCTCTGTTCCTTAGCCTCAGAGGGTTCTTTGTGAAGAATAAACAAGACATGCCTCTCATCTATCAGGGAAAAACACCTCGGGAAGATATTATTTCTTCAGATAGCTCAGAGTTCAAAACATCACTTCAGTACGGAGCAACTGAACTAGATAAGTGGGCGAATAGAATCTTCTGGGGGGACAATCTAGTCGCTCTCAAGCAGTTGGTGAATAACCAAGCTTTGCAGAATGCGATAGATGATGTGGGAGGGGTCAAGCTTGTATACACAGACCCACCCTTTGGAACTGGGGATAGTTATTATTCGCAGGGTCAACTCGCATACTCTGCAAAGCTGCAGGGATCTGAATATATTGAGTTTGTAAGGAAGCGATTGATCCTTCTTCATGAACTACTCGAAGATGATGGAAGTATCTTTCTTCGGATTGACTATCACTTTGGCCACTATATCAAAGTCATAATGGACGAGGTCTTTGGACAGAAAAACTTCCGAAACGAGATCGTCATCAATAGAAGAAGGAAGAGTGCTCAGGAAACTAAGCGATACAATGTTGCTAATGATATTCTCCTCTTCTATTCCAAAACTGATGATTTCTACTTGGACAAGAAGATGAGGAAAAGACTCTGCACATTCTGTAGTCAAGAGAAGAATCCAGAATGGCACGCAATGATTTCTTCAGGAGTCAGAAACCCTCCAGAACGGATTATCATCGGTGAACGAAGACTCCCTCCGAATAAGATGCATTGGACCTACCGGCAAGAGAAGATTGACATCTTGGAATCAGAAGGCAGACTTAGAATCAATGAGAAGGCAACATATGTCAATCTGGAAGGAGAGCGTATCAAAGGGATGCCAGAGTATCTTCAGGCAGAAAATGTTCCTGTTGACTCTCTGTGGATTGATTTGAAAGGCTATACGCATCGTTGGAAATATCCATCTGAGAATTCTGAAGAACTCCTTGAACGCGTCATTACCTCCTCCTCTAAAGAGAACGATCTCATCGTAGATGCATTCGCGGGTTCTGGAACAACAGGAGTAGTTTCAGAGAAAATGAAGAGAAAGTGGATAATGATGGACTCTTCAGAACTTGCGATTCAAACTATCATAAAGAGATTACTCAACCTGAAGAGGGGTATCGGAAATCGTGGACGAAAAATCTCGGCGAACCCGTTTATTCTTCAAGAACTCCAGTTGCCATTGAAGGAGAAAATACAATGAGTTCATCCATTGGGACCTTAAAGGAACGGTCACTGCATGCAAGCATCAAGGAGCTATACATGACAGGCAATGCTGAGGCCGAGGTTGCGATGGAAGGTTATGTGATTGATGTTGTTCAGAATGGGATATTGATTGAAGTCCAGACAAGGAATTTTTCAAAAATCAAGTCTAAATTGTTTTCTCTGTTCAAGAATCATCCAGTGCGTTTAGTGTATCCCATACCAAGCGAGAAGTGGATCATTCGTCAGAGCACAGATGGGATGAAGGAGCTAAGTCGACGAAGGTCACCAAAACGAATGGGGTTTGTAGACATATTTAATGAATTGATTCGATTTCCAAATTTCATCGCTCACAACAATTTCTCACTAGAAGTACTATTGATAAAAGAAGAAGAAATCCGTCAACAAGACGGAAAGGGTAGTTGGAGAAGAAGAGGGTGGAGTATTGTTGAC
>VAPA010580971.1_pt1 | contig 24928 bp, 17 predicted proteins | sample 3395041 | NCBI WGS metagenome assembly VAPA01 (sample SAMN08290432, study PRJNA428436) | hydrothermal vent metagenome | isolation source: Deep-sea hydrothermal vent chimney | place: Indian Ocean: Southwest Indian Ridge | depth 1973 m m
GCGGTTATAATTGCAGGCGGTTCTGGCACACGTTTCTGGCCTCTGAGCAGGAAAGAGACCCCAAAACAGCTGCTCATTATAGAAGGAAAAGAGACCCTGATACAGAGTACCGTGTCCAGGGTTAGCTCGGTCATCCCTTATGAGCGCATTTTTATTGTTACGAATTCTGATCAGAGTGAGTCTATTAAACTGCAGCTGTTCGCTTTAACCGGAAAAACATGGAGTGAGAATCTTATAGTTGAGCCCGTTCCAAAAAATACAGCACCTGCTATCGGGCTTGCAGCAGTCCATCTTAAAAATCTTGATCCCGGGGCCGTAATGGTTATCCTGCCGTCAGACCATATCATAAAAAGCAAACAAAAATTCCGCGAAGCCATACTCCTTGGTGCACGGGCAGCTGAAAAGGACTATCTTGTTACAATCGGTGTAAAACCTGATAAACCTGAGACAGGCTACGGATATATAAAAGGCGGAAAAATGATAGAACCGGGGATTAATAGTGTTAAAGAATTCAGGGAAAAGCCTGACAAGGACAGAGCTGTCAGTTACCTGAAGGCAGGCGGATATTACTGGAACAGCGGTATATTTATCTGGAAGGCTGATACACTTATTAAGGAAATGAAAAAGCATATGCCGGGTCTGTACAGGGGGCTTGTCAGGATCGAGAAGGCTATCGGGACTAAAAAGAGTGCAGAGGTGACTAGCAAGGCATTTTCAAAGATTAGGCCGGAATCTATTGATTACGGCCTGCTGGAAAAAGCACGCAAGGTTGCCGTGGTACCATCAACCATGAAATGGTCAGATGTTGGAAGCTGGCACGCGCTTGATCAGGTATTGTCATCTGACACTGACAATAATATCTGTAAAGGTAATCTCATATCCATTGACAATAAAAACTCTATTCTTTATTGCGGAAGCAGGCTTGTTTCGGCTATAGGGCTTAAGGATATGATCGTGGTTGACACTGCAGATGCAACTCTTATTTGTCCCAAAAGCAGGGCGCAGGAAGTAAGAAAGGTTGTTAATATTTTAAAGAAAAGCGGGGCTAAAGAGGCCATCACACATACTACGGTGTTAAGACCGTGGGGTTCCTACACAGTTCTCGAATCAGGAGAAGGGTTTAAAATCAAGAAAATTGAAGTAAATCCCGGAGCCAAGCTAAGCCTTCAAATGCACAGACGGCGCAGTGAGCACTGGATCGTTGTAGCAGGGACTGCCAAGGTGACTAATGGGGAAGAAACTTACGAGATTAAGACTAATGAAAGCACTTATATTCCCATGCTTACAAAACACCGACTTGAAAATGCCGGCAGGCTTCCTCTTCAGATTATCGAGGTTCAAAACGGTGATTATGTTGAAGAGGATGACATAGTAAGATTCGATGATGATTATAACAGAAAGACTGAGCAATAGTTAACTTTTTGATATTATAAGTTTTTCCGGTTTGATTTTTGTCCCTTTGGACCTTACTGGTTTTATAATCCGGCTTGACTTTCTTTAAATTTTATATAAATATAGTAATTCATTTAATAATATGAAGCCCTTTTTAAGGGAGGAGGCTTTAGCCGTGGAATTAAACCTGATGGATATCAAACAGGTTGCGGAATATCTGCAGATGAATAAGATGACTATTTATAAGCTTGCCAGAGAAGGGCGGATACCGGCGTTTAAAGTTGCAAGCGAATGGAGATTCAGAAAAGATTTAATAGATAAATGGCTCATGGGGCAATTACGGGGCAAGCCTGATATGGAAGGGCTTCAGTCAGAATTAAAGCCGGAAGCAGGTAAAACTGTCCTGATAGTTGATGATGAAGAGATAATTCGGGATTTTTTTGCGCGCTCACTTGAAGCATATAAAGTTTTGACTGCCAGTAATGGTGTGGAAGCGCTTGATATAATAAGGCAGAGCAGGCCTGACCTGGTACTGCTCGACATCAAAATGCCGGGAATAGACGGGATCGAGACGTTAAAGCGTATTAAACAGATAGACTCAAGCATTACGGTTGTCATGCTGAGTGCTTATGGAACGCTTGAAACCAATCTTGAAGCAGCCCGCCTGGGCGCATATACTTCTATTGCCAAGCCTTTTGACTCCTCGTATATGAATTCAGTGATAAATAATGCTCTGCAGAGTTTGTCCGGTCCTGAGACCGGAGATCCTCCCGCTAAAAAACAGAGAAGCAGAAAAAAACAAAGAATAATCCTGCCGAATAATTAAAGCTTTCCTATGTCATATGATTCCCCCTCCCATCCTTAAAGAGTTAGTCTTATAATTTACTTACTGAAATTTTCAGATTCCTTTAAGCCAGAGCAGCAGAGCAGGAATTATACAGAGTTTTTGCCCATATGTAAGGATAGCTTTTTAACCTGTTCATTTTTTTACTGCCGTACATCTGATCACATCCTGTGATTTTACCTGCTTTCTGTTTAATGTCCAGAGTTAAAATCAGTATCAAATTCCCTGATAAATCAGCAACATCTTATTAAAAAGGCCCTTGATATTCAAATTTGAGCTATCCCCTTGACAGGTCGGATATTATATTATATGATTATATATAATAGGCTTATCATGGTCAATAAGTGTACTATATTATATTGTCTAATATTAAAACTTACTCTGTTTCTATCCTATATGTATTGTAAATAAAAATAGTTTATTCACTCTCATATGTGAAACATGTTCAATTATTGAGCAAAAGACAGGGTCATGATATGAAGCAATTTATCAGTAGTATATCGTCGGTCGTTACGACATACCCCGTAAAGCCCCGATGTATCGGGTCAATCCCGTAAAGTTCTACACCCACAGTTTTGTGTTAGCAAAACTAGACGTGGGGGCTAAGTAGTACTTGGAACACGGGACAGGCAGGGGCAGGCGAGATACTGGATATAAAAGTTGTCGGTATTTAGAAAAATAAGGAGTAAATCAAAATGAAGAAAAAAATATTAATATTAACGGCAATTTTTATGATTTTGATTATATCAACAGCGACAGGTGCCCGGAAATACAGAATCGGGGTTTTTTTCGGGTATGAGTCTCCGAATAATACAACAGCTTTTGAAGGCATCAAAGACGGCTTTAATCAAGCAGGCATTGATTATGAGTTTGATATACAAAGAGCCTATTCGGATGATGCAGAGGCTGACAGGATTGTCAAAAACTGGATAAAACAAAAACCAGACCTTATATATTCACTGGGCACAGGTTCCACAAAAACGCTTATGAAAACCATTAAGGACACGCCTATAGTTTTTACAGCAGTAACCAATCCCGTGCAGTCAGGCATAACCCCAAGCTGGGAGACATCCGGACGTAACATAGCCGGAAACAGCAACTGGATTCCCACAGAAGAAGTGTTGAGAGATTTCAGGAAGGTGGTCCCCACATTAAAGACCCTGGGTGTAACGTATGACCCTGATAATCCTGTTTCTTCCATGGAGGTAAAGCAAGCCCAAAAAATCATAAAATATCTTCAGTTGAAGTTAATTCCTGTTGAGATTAAATCAGTTAATGAATTAACTGCTGCTATGAAATCACTGGTTGCACAAAAAGTAGATGCTATATGGATTTGCATAGATAAGCTGACGTATAAAAATATGGATAAGGTAAAGGCCATAACCTATCCGGCAAAGATTCCTTTACTTGCATCGTCTCATAGAGGAGTAAAAGACGGCGCCATAGCAGGCATGGTGGTTAATTACCGAGAACTCGGAAGAGTTTCTGTTGCCATAGCTCTTAACATCCTGATTAACAATGTAGAGCCTAAGGATATTTCTGTCTGGACCATGAAGACCCATAAGAATATCGTTAATCTAAAGGCTTCAAGAGAAATTGACTATGTAATTCCCGATTCAGTTATAACCGGTGCTGATCAGGTTTTGAGATAGAATAAAAGCAATTTAGCGCGAAAGGGAAAGAGGAAACTCAGGATAAAAGTTTATTTGAGGCAAATATAGATGAAGCTGACTTATAAATTTTTACTGCTTTTTTTGTTTATAACCCTGTCAATTTTAATGGTCGGATTTTTTTCTGTTAATAAAAGCAAAGAAATACTGCAGGATTCCATCGGTAAAAACTCAGTGATGCTGGCCAGGGCAACCATAGATAAAATTGACGAGAAAATTTTTAACAGAGCCGAAGAACTGCAAGTTTATACCAAAAGTTTAATATTGCAGGAAGTTATTCAAAAATCAAATAAAGAGTTTGAAAAGTTAGACAACATTCAAAATTATATTAATGAAAAAGACAGGGCATGGACTTCTGTGCCAAAAGAAGCAGTGACATTTTTTATGAAGCAGTTAGTAAACAGCGATTCTTCAAAGCAATTAAGAGAAATGACAAGATTTTATAAAGAAAGGTATTACTATAATGTTTTTCCTGAAATTTTTGTAACAAATAAATACGGAGCTAACATTGCCCAGACAGGTAAAACAACCGACTACAGGCAGGATGATGAACAATGGTGGCAGACTGCAAAAGAAGCAGGCGTTTACATAACAGATATTGGATATGATAAAAGCGCTGGTGTTTATTCCATTAATATTTGCCTGAGAATTGATGATAAGGTCGGGAATTTCCTTGGCGTTATGAAGGCTGTTTTTAATATCAAGGGAATAGTTCATGTGATAAAAGAATCTGAAGATAATTCGAAATATAAAACTGCAAATTTTGAATTACTTACCAGGGCAGGTAATGTTATTTATGACACATCGACATTTGAATTTCTTAAAAATGTTCCGGAAGAGAAGCTTGCATATTTTACCCATGAATATGACGATTACACCATATTTAAAAAAACCGGAAAAGAAGAAAAACTAATTGTTCATGCACATTCATCCGGTTATAAAAGCTTTAAAGGTTTAAAATGGATTCTTATATTAGAGTATGAGACTAATGAGTTATTTGCTCCGGTTTATCAATTACAAAAAGACTTATTAGCCGCCTTCCTGGTTGTGATAATGTTTGCCGCTCTATTGGGTTTTCTCGGCTCCAGATACATTGTAAAATCTATCAGGAAACTCCAGGAAGTTGCAATAAAAATCGGCAAAGGAGACCTGGATACAAGTGTAATTATCAGGTCAAACGACGAAATCGGCCATCTTTCAAGGGCATTTGCTGAAATGACCAGAGAATTAAAACAAAAAACCACCTCAGTAGATAATCTTAATGAAGAAATCACGGAACGCAAGCTGGCAGAAGAAAAACTTGCCCGGCGAACCGGGGAATTAGCTCGTTCCAATGCTGAACTGCAGCAATTTGCCTATATTGCATCCCATGACCTGCAGGAGCCGCTGCGTATGGTAACAAGTTATGTTCAGCTGCTGGCGCAGCGCTACAAAGACAGGCTGGATACAGATGCTAACGAGTTTATCCATTTTGCTGTTGACGGCACAGAGAGAATGCAGAGACTTATCAATGGTCTTTTGATGTATTCGAGAGTAGAAAGCCGTGGTAAACCCTTTACATTGACTGACTGCGAAACCGTTCTCAAACATGTGCTTATTAATCTTCAGACATCCATAGAAGAAAATAAAGCTGTAATTACCCATGACCCTTTGCCAAAGGTTGTGACCGATGATATCCAATTATCCCAGTTGTTTCAAAACCTTATTGGCAATGCGGTTAAGTTTCACGGCAAAGATGCGCCCCGTGTTCATGTTTCGGCCGGGAATGACGGTGATAAATGGGTTTTCTCAGTGAGGGACAACGGGATTGGGATAGAAGAGAAATATAAAGAGAAAATATTCCAGATATTTCAGCGTCTGCATTCACGAAGTGAATATTCCGGGACAGGTATTGGCCTTGCGGTTTGCAAGAAAATAGTTGAACGTCATGGTGGTCAGATATGGATAGATTCAGAAAGTGGAAAAGGCACTGTGTTTTATTTCACAGTCCCGATAAATAAGGCAAATAAGGGGAAAAATGAAGAAAAAGTGAAAGCAGCCCTGTAGAGTCCCGAAGTCCTGAGCCGAATCTGTTGAGTATAGAGTTACATGGGGTGGTGCCGGGCAAATCGACGTGACAACGGGGCCTGAGTATAAAGAATAACGGGAGAATTTAAAATTACAACTTTCTGCTTTATGAGCCATACGAGATATAAAAGGAGAGCGAAACTGATATGAGAGTCAGTGTCAATACTTTTAATATTTTACTGGTTGAGGATAGTCAGGGTGATATACGTCTGATAAAAGAAAGCTTAAATGAAGGCAAACTGCGCCATCAACTGCACGTGGTTATGGATGGGGAAGAGGCTATGGATTTCCTGCGCCGGAAGGGCAAATATTCTGAAGCATTACGTCCTGACCTGATATTGCTGGATCTGAATCTGCCCAGGAAAGACGGCCGTGAGGTACTGGCCGAAGTTAAGAGCGACTCTGAACTGAAGAATATTCCGATAGTGATTCTAACAACCTCTGACGCTGAACAGGATATCCTCATGACTTATGAGCATCATGCTAACTGTTATATCACAAAGCCGGTCAACCTGGAGGATTTTATCCATGTAATAAAATCAATTGAGGATTTCTGGCTTGAAATCGTAAAACTTCCTAAGAAGTAATAGAGAGAAAAACATGAGGGAAGAGGGACGAAGGACGAGAGAAAAAGAGTGAAAGCAAAAAGCAGAAAGAAAAAATCTTTCAACTCTCTACATTACAGTTTATACGATATACATGAAACAAAGATATGAATAAACAAACCAATAAGGATATATCCATTTGTAATCCTCAAGCCAATAGGAGTTTGTCATCAAGCAATCAATTATTATTTTTACAGTCCTGTCGATTTTAGGAACACTTCCTCAAACTTTGCCTGCTGACCAGACACTTGTTGCAGTAAAGGCAGAAAGGGGGCCTGTTATAGACGGGATAGGGTCAGACCCTGTCTGGGCCAGGGCTGTAGAAATCATTACACATGATAATGTCGCTGATATCGATATAACCCTGAAAGCAGTCCATACCAAAAAAGAATTTTTTTTCCTGGTTAATTTTCCTGACCCTGATGAGTCCAGAGACCATAAGTGCTGGACCTGGGCCAAAGACAAAAAATTGTATGTTTTGGGAAAAGACAGGGAAGATGTTTTTGTATTTAAATGGAATATGGACTCCAAACCCGTTGATTTAAGTATTTATGCTGACAATCCATATAAAGCTGATATCTGGTTCTGGAAGGCAGACAGGACAGACCCTGCTGGCTATGCCGATGACAAGATCCAGGTTCTAAGTCCTGAATATTCAAAGAGAACTTCTAAATTGACCAATGCAACAGGGAGAACTATGTACTTGAGCCGTAAAGGAGATTCCGGGGTTTCTGCTTATAAAACAAATGTTCCTGGAAAATATGAAGGAGATATGGTTCATCGATTTATCAGTCAGGTGCCAACAGGCGGTCGGGCGGATATAAAGGCGAAAGGGGTCTGGAAGGATGGAAAATGGACAATAGAGTTCGGGCGGGCGCTCAGTACCGGTAATAATGATGACATCCAGTTCGATTTAAAGAAAGGCTATCAGTTCGGGATATCGCGCTATGAAATAGCAGGCAGAAAACCTAACAAGGAATCAACTCAGCCATTATACGGCAGTGGAGATACAGGTGAAATTATAACCTTGATTTTTGCAGGCGTAAAGGGTGATTGAAGAGGCCTGGATAATGCTGGTAACCACCTTTTTTATAAAGGACTGAAGAACAGGAACCATATGATTATGTCATATAAAACTGCCCGCAACCTGGGACCGGGAATAATGTTATTGATATTTATCATGGTGAGCGTCCTGTCTTTTATTGTTACTTCCAATATCTCAAAAAAGCTCAGGAATATTGTGGAAGTTGAAGAAGTAAAATTGAATAAACTGTATCAGTTAACCGACTTAATCTATAAGAGTGCAATAGAATTTTATGATTTTCGCGAGGAAAATACGGATGATATCAAGCCGGCATTGCAATCTCTTAACAGTGTGATTAAGGGGGTTAAAGAGATAAGCAAATTAAACACTAAGGAAGATGAACTGAACAGAATAAATCATTTATTAAATGAGCTTTTGGTTTTTAAGCAGGCTTTAATCGGCTATAGTGCTGAGGTAGAAGAAGGGGATAGAAGCAACTCATCAGCACAGGACATTGGAACTGCTGCGCAAGATGCAATTAATAATGTTATGGAGGCTAACCAGGCATTTCTATACAGAACAGTCAATTTTATCAACAGTAATAACAAAGGCATTCTCCGGACAACCTCTACCTATCAGATAGTGTTAGGAACAGTTTTAATAGTTACTGTATTTTTTGTTTTTCTGAGTACTTTCTTTTTGAGCAGGGCTTTGTCTCAACCTGTTAAGGAATTGGTAAACAAGACGAGACATGTTGCTGAAGGCGATTTCACACAGAAGATAGAGGTAAATTCAGATGATGAATTCGGGAAATTATCCAATGCTTACAATGAGATGATTGAAAGATTAAGTGAGCAAAGGGAACGATTAGTGGATAAGGACTATGTAGACTCGATCATTACTAATATGATGGATGCCCTAATTGTAACGACTCCGGATAAAAAAATCAGAACACTTAACAGGGCTGCATGTGACTTATTAGGGTATAAAGAAGATGAATTAATCAATAGAAACATAAGTTGTCTGTTTCCAAAAGAACAAAGAACATTTTCTAAAGCAACTGTATTTGAACAACTCATTAAAGATGGCAGGGTATCCAATTATGAAACAAGTTTTCAGAGTAAATACGGCAGGATAGTCCAGGTGCTTTTTAGCGGCGTAGTGGTAAGAGACAAAGCCAGAAATATATCTTATATAGTCAGTACGGCAAAAGATATAACAAGTATTAAAGACTCAGAAAAATCCCTTTTAAAACAATCGCAGGAGTTGATCCAGTCCAATACCGAACTACAGCGTATTGTTTATGTAGCATCCCATGATTTACAGGAGCCGCTTCGTATGGTAACAAGTTATGTACAGTTACTTGCAAAACGGTACAAGGACAGACTTGATTCAGACGCCAGAGAATTTATCAGTTATGCTGAAGATGGAACGCTGACAATGCGCTTGCTATTAAAAGGTTTACTGGCCTATTCGCGCATAGGCACCCACGGCAGGCCTTTTGAGCTGACTGACTGTAAGGCAGTCCTGGAGCAGGTACTTATCAATCTTCAGGTATCAATAGAAGAAACTAAAGCTGTAATTACTCATGACCCTCTGCCAGAGGTTATGGCTGATAATGTCCAGTTATTACAGGTTCTTCACAACCTTATCAGCAACGCGGTTAGATTTCACGGTAAAGAGCCTCCCCGTGTTCATGTTTCAGCCAGAAATGACGGGGATAACTGGGTCTTTTCAGTGAAAGACAATGGTATCGGAATAGAAGATAAATTTAAAGAGAAAATATTCCAGATATTTCAGCGCCTTGGTTCCGGGCATGGAAGTTCTGAATTCATTATCGGGCTTGCATTATGCAGGAGAATTGTTGAACGCCATAATGGTCGGATATGGATAGATTCAGAGCCCGGAAAAGGCTCTACTATTTATTTCACAATACCTATAAGAAAAAGAAGTAGAGAGCCCCGTTAGAAATTTATAATTTCTATTAAACGGGGCAGGTAGAGGGTTGAGAGTAGAAAGAGCAAATAAAGAAGTAAAGAGTGTAAAAGAGAGGTGAGATAAGATGAGTGAAAATATCAGACATCCTAATATTCTGCTGGTTGAGGATAGTCCGGGTGATATACGTCTGATCAAAGAAAGCTTAAATGAAGGCAAGCTGCGCTATGAACTGCACGTGGTTATGGATGGGGAAGAGGCTATGGATTTTCTGCGCCGGCAGGGCAAATATTCTGAAGCATTGCGTCCTGACCTGATATTGCTGGATCTGAATCTGCCCAGGAAAGACGGCCGTGAGGTACTGGCCGAGGTTAAGAGCGACTCTGAACTGCGGAATATACCGACAGTGGTTCTGACAACCTCTGACTCTGAACAGGATATTCTCATGACTTATAAGCATCATGCAAACTGTTATATCACAAAACCGGTCAACCTGGAGCAGTTTATCAAGGTAGTGAAATCAATTGAGGATTTCTGGTTTGAAATTGTGAAACTTCCTTCAAAAAAGTAGAGAGCCCCATTAGAAATTTATAATTTCTATTAAACGGGGCAAGTAGAAAATAGAGATAAGAGAGAATAAAGATGGAAGAAAACATCAAATCCATTAATATCCTGTTGATTGAGGACAACCCCGGAGATGCTCGATTAATACAGGAGATGTTTGCCGGGATAATGACTGAAAGTTTTAACATAAAGTGTGTTGACAGGCTTTCAAAAGGACTTGAACATCTCTCTGCAGAAGAAGTTGATATTGTACTGCTTGATCTTTCCCTGCCTGACAGTCAGGGTCTTGATACTTTCAACAGTCTATATGCTAAGGCACCAATGGTTCCAATCATTATTCTGAGCGGTTTAAGCGATGAAGAGTTTGCAACAAAGGCAGTGCAAAAAGGCGCTCAAGACTATCTGGTCAAAGGACAGGTAAACAGTAATCTGCTTGTACGTTCCATACATTATGCCATTGAGCGAAAACTGGCGCAGGAAAAAATTCAGCTAAACTCACAGATTCAAACGGTCTTAAACAAAATACTGCATCTTCCGTTAAAAAATCTTGCGCTGGAAAAAATGTTAGAACAGGTCATCGACTATATAACTCATGCTCCTTTTCCCTGGTTAACCCTGGAACCAAAAGGGGCCATCTTTCTGATTGAAGACGACCCCAAAGTGCTGGTAATGAAGGCCCAAAAAGGTCTTGCTAAACCATTACTTAGTAAGTGCTCCAGAGTTCCCCTTGGCAGATGCCTTTGCGGCCGGGCAGCATTGTCGGGCAAAACAGAGTTTTCAAGTAATATTGATGAGCGTCATGAGACCAGATTCGAGGGGATCTCTCCTCATGGGCATTACTGTGTTCCCATCAAATCATTGGATACGGTATTCGGAGTAATAAATCTGTATTCAAAGGCAGGGCATGTCCGCAATCAGGATGAAGAAGAATTTCTATTTTCAGTAGCTACTACTCTGGCCGGGGTCATTGAACGGATGAAGCTGGAGAAGGCATTAAAAGAAAGCAAGGATAACTTATTATCCATTATTCAAAAAAGCCCTGGCAGCATAGTAATTGTCAATAAGGAAGGCAAGGTAGATTTTGTCAACCCTGCTTCAGAGACACTTTTTGGCAAAAAAGCAGAGAAGATGATTGGCTGCGAATTTGGGCTGCCTATGGGTAAAGGCAGAACTGAGGTTGACGTGTTAAAGGGGAACGGAAACAATGGTGTTGCGGAAATGTACGTAATTAATACAAATTGGGAAGAAAAAGAAAGCTACCTGACATCGTTTTTTGACATTACTGCCATTAAACAGGCTGAATCTGCATTGCTGGAGGTCAACAAAAGACTGGAGGCTGTTAGCAAGATGAAATCAGAATTCATATCTGTTGTTTCACATGACCTCAGAACCCCGCTTACTTCGATAAAAAATGCCGTCCAGCTTTTGCTGACCGGAAAGACCGGAAAAATAAATGAGACACAGAAACGCTTTATGTCAATGGCATACCGGAATATAGACCGTCTGAGCAGGCTGATTAACGACCTTCTTGACCTGTCCAAGCTGGAGGCAGGCAAGATGGAGCTTAGGTTTGCTGAAGTGGATATAAGACATATTATTGAGCATACGGTTAACACATTTAAACCGAGGGCAGATGAAAGATCCATAGCGCTGAAAATGGACTGTCCTGAGAATCTGCTCACAGCCTTTGCAGATTCTGACAGAATTGAGCAGGTTCTCTGCAATCTGCTGGACAATGCACTTAAATTTTCACCTGATAAAGGCCGGATAGCCGTGTCTGCCCGGGTAGTGGAGGATAAAATAGAAGTCAGTGTGAAAGACACCGGGGCCGGTATTTCAAAAGAAAAACAATGGCATGTATTCGACCAGTTTTATCAGGTTGAGGACACCCTTTCACGTACAACTCAGGGAACAGGCCTGGGACTGGCCATAGTAAAGCAGTTAATAGAAGCTCATGGAGGTGAGATTTCACTTGAAAGTGAAGCGGGGAAAGGGAGCCGGTTTTTCTTTACTCTGCCTGTTTTTTCAATGGATGTTTATGAAAAGAAAGAACTGCAAAGGCAGATAAAACAGTATTTAGGCTATCCGAAGTTTGCTCTATTAGGTATGCAGCTGAAACAGGACAGGCTGTCTGACGCAGATGTACGGGGAGCCTCCGGTAATCAGTATGCAGAACAGCTTGTGGAAAACGTACGTAAAATCATTACTCATTCTTCGGATACCATTGTTTATCAGCCGGCCTTTACCCGGCTGATAATTGTGCTGGCAGGAGCTGCAAAAGAGGATGCAGCAATTGTTAAAAAGAAAATAGAGCAGATATTTCTAAAAAATCCGATTAGTATCGGAGGGACTGCAGCGCCTGCTCCGGCTGTTTTAGGGCCTGTCTGCTATCCGGATGACGGCAGTAGACCAGAAGAGCTGTTAAACAGAGTCCAGTAATTTAACAGACAAACAGGAGGTTATCATGGAACAACCAAAAGTACTCATTGTTGATGATGAGCCTGATATAGTCGAGTCCCTTAAATTCAGGCTGGAATTTGAGAATTTCAACTGTATAACAGCGCATGATGGAGAAGAAGCTCTTACAAAGGCTAAAAAAGAGCATCCGGATCTTATTTTACTCGATATTATGCTTCCTAAAATTAACGGCTATAAAGTTTCCAGAATGCTGAAATTTGATGAAGGGTATAAAAATATCCCTATTATAATGCTGACAGCCAGAGCCCAGAAATCGGATATCAAGATCGGGGAGGAAACAGGTGCAAACGAATATGTAGCAAAGCCATTTGATATGGAGGCGCTTGTAGATATGGTCAAGAAATATCTTGAGAAATAAAGGTTCTTTCGTGAAAAAGTTGAAATGGCATAAGTATCGTTAAACGGTTACGGCGCCCGTATTGTGAGGCGTCCAATTATGGGAGGATTTTATGGCAAGTTCAAACAGGGTAAAAGGAGAGTATATAAGTAACAGAATACTGGACCGCCTAAAACAAAATTTAACTGCTGAAGGACTTATAACACGGGAAAAGCTGAACATCGCAGAACGAGCTGTACTGGAGGAAAAGATGCCGCTGAGCAACGCATTGGTAAAACTGGGGTTTTTAACAAAGGAGCGGCTTGTGAGTTTTATCGGTGAAAAGATACATATTCCTTACTTGAATATAAAGAATTACACTATCGACAGTGAAGTGCTGGTCTGTATACCTGAAAAGATCGCACGCCGGTATAATGTTATGCCTATCTTCATGATAGAGGGTGTCCTGACTATTGCCATATCCGACCCTCTGGACATTGTCTCACTTGATGAAATATCCGCAGTGACCATGCGCAAGATTGAACCTGTTATAGCTTCCGCTGAAAGCATAAGTGTTGCTATTGACCAGTGGTATGGCATAGGCGATGCCAGACAGGACCTTATTGAAGAACTTGCCTCTGAAATAAAGCAGGCAGAGCAGGAAAAAGAAGTGCAATATACCAGAGCATCTGAAATACGTCTTAAAAAAGAAGCATCTGAAGCGCCTATAGTCAAGCTCGTTAACGGTTTTATCGCGCAGGCTATACTTGAGAATGCCAGTGATGTGCATCTGGAGCCTAAAAAAAACCATTTAGCTGTACGTTTTCGAATTGACGGATTTCTTTATGACAGACATAAACTTCAGGCCAAATTAACTCCACCTATTATATCCAGAATAAAGATTATGTCAGTGCTCGATATTTCCCAGAAAAGAGTTCCGCAGGACGGCAGGATGGGCCTTTTTATCAGGAATAAAAATATTGATATTCGGACATCAACCTTTCCGTCCATGTATGGAGAAAATATAGTTTTAAGGATTCTGGATAAAGACAAAGGCGTACTCTCTCTTTCGGAGTTAGGCATGTCTGATAAGGCATTAATTACCTTTGAAAAAGTAATTAAGTCAAAAAAAGGGATAATCCTTATTACCGGCCCGACAGGCAGTGGGAAAACCACAACTATTTATTCAGCTATCAGCGCCCTTCATAAAGCTGATAAAAACATAATGACTGTTGAAGATCCGATAGAGTATGAAATTGAAGGGTTAATTCAGGGACAGGTTGACCCCGCTATCGGGGTTACCTTTGCTGCATCCCTCAGATCTATCCTGAGGCAGGACCCTGACATTATATATGTCGGTGAGATAAGGGATTTTGAAACCGCTGAAATGGCAGTACGCGCAGCATTAACGGGTCATTTAGTTTTAAGCACCCTTCACACCAATGATGCAGTCGGAGCAATTACAAGGCTTCGAGATATCGGGATTGAAACGAATTTAATAGAGTCTGTGCTTAACTGTTCAATGGCGCAGCGACTCATAAGAAGAGTATGTCAGGGATGTAAGAGGCAGTACCAGCCTGAAAAGGATTTACTGAATGAGCTTAACCTTCCCCTGGATACAAAATTTTATACATGGGATGGCTGTGATGTCTGTAACGGTATCGGCTATAGAGGCAGGATCGCGATATTTGAGACCCTGGTTGTCAGTAAGGAAATAAGAAAATTAATCAGCAGCAAAGCTTCTGAAGATGAAGTAGCAGAGGCCGCAAGATCACTGGGTATGAGGACTCTGTTTGAGGACGGGCTGGAAAAAATTAAACAGGGCCTGACAACTTTTGAGGAAGTAGAGCGAGTGGCTGAAAGAACAGAATAAAAAAATGATAAAAAATATAGTTAAATTAAAATGGTTATCTCTTAATTTAATCGGTGTAATCCGTTTTGATGTTTCCCTGGGAAACCTAATGTAAGGATTTTTATGTTTATTCATATCAGTTCGCTAACGCTCACTATGCATTTGTTTTTTATTCGCCTGCCTGCCTGCAGGCTCGCTATTGCATTCAATATGTGAAATCAGAGATTGTTGAAGTTTTGAAGCAATTTCTTTAAAAGAATGGCTAAAGAGGAGACTCATGTGGAAAAAATTGTGATGAAGCTGTTTATAACCGGACAGACAGACAGGTCTGAATTGGCAGTAGAGAACCTGACCCTCATTTGTGAGGAATTGCCCGGGAATAATGTAATTATTATCGATGTTCTTGACCATCCTGAAATGGCTGAGAACGACGGGATTATGATTACCCCTACTCTTATAAAAGAGTCTCCGCCGCCTGTCCGGCGTATTATAGGTGACCTGTCTGACAAAAAGAGGGTACTGGAAGAGCTTGATATAGGGCATAAAACGGAGAAATCTGTATGAAGATAAATAAAAAAATAAGCATAGCTTTTCTTGTTCTTACCGTAATGATTACATGTATTATTGCATCTGTTTTCTATGTAATATCCAGAAAAAATCTGGTGAATAAGACATTCGCGCATTTACAGACGACCGCCCAGTCAAGAGCAAGCCATTTAGAGTCTTTCTTTGAAGAAGCTAAGGTCAGAATGCGTATTATCGCCGGGTCAGATACATTAGAGAAGGCTACAAGTGCAGTTGTCAGAGATGGGTCAGTATCTAAAGAACTTATGGGGGAACTCAGTTCAGTCCTGAAAAATTTTCTTGAGAATGAAAAAGAGGCGTTTGAAATTTTTATTTTAAATCCTGATGGAAAGGTTATCGGCTCAACTAACGATAAGAGTATCGGTGCTGACAAATCCTCAGACATGTATTTTTCAGAAGGCATGAAAGATACCCATATTATGGATGCCTTTTATTCAGAAACATTGGAAAGGAGGCTGTATGCGATTTCTACTCCTATAACAAATGACAGGACTGGAAAAGTTTTAGGAGTGCTTGAGAGTTTTTTTGATACCGCCAACGTGGACAAAATAGTCGCTGACAGAACAGGTATGGGCGAAACAAGTGATATTTATATTGTGAACAAAGACGGTTTTATGATTACTCCTTCAATCTTTAAAACAGACACCTTTTTAAATCAGAAGGTCGATACAGAAAATACAAGAGAGGCTTTTGAGGACTACATAAAATATATTTCTGATACAGGAAAAATTAAGGAGCATGAAGAGAAGCATTTTGTTTATGAAAGTTACAATGGGGTACGGGTTGTAGGGACACACGCCTATATTCCTGAACTGAACTGGATTCTTGTGGTAGAAATCAATATAAAGGAAGTATTTGCGCCTCTTTACCAGTTAAGAAATGTTTTTATTGTTTTAATGATTTTGATCCCGTTGATAGTGTGGTTAGCAGGCAGTACTGTTTCAAGTCGTATCACCAGACCGATATATAAACTGCAGGAGGGAGTCGAGATTATAGGCAGGGGAGACCTTGATTACAGAGTTAAAATAGACACGAATGACGAAGTCGGCATGCTTGCAGGGACATTTAATAAAATGGCACAAAGTTTAAAGCATTCAACTATATCCATAGCTGAACTAAACAATGAGATTTTAGAGCGGAAGAGCGCAGAGGATAAACTGAAGGAATCTGAACAAAGAATAAGGAGTATTTTCGATAACGTGACAGACGGAATACTTGTAACAGATATTGAACATAACAGGTTTCACTCAGGGAACAAAAAGATTTGTGAAATGCTTGGTTACACCTGGGAGGAAATGGAGAATTTAGGGGTAATGGACATCCATCCTGAAGAGGACTATCCATACATCGAGGAACAGTTTAAAAGACAGTTGAAGGGCGAGATTACTCTGGCAAAGGATATACAGGTAAAAAGAAAGGACGGCTCTGTCTTTTATGCGGATATTAATGCATCTGTGGTTAAAATAGAGGATAAAAAATATCTGCTCGGTATTTTTAGAGACCTTACCGAACACAGAGAGACAGAGGAAGCCCTTAGGCGCTCGAGTGAATTTGCCAGGACCATCCTTGACAGTATTAGGGATGCCATCTGTATCATTAATGCCAAGGATTTCCGTATAAGTGAATGCAACAGGGAATTTGAAGAGCAGTTTGGGTCGGGAGAAGATGTTATAGGGAAAACATGTTATGAAGTAACCCATAAAAAGTCTGTTCCCTGTTCACCTCCGAATGATACTTGTCCTCTGAATGAGGTCCTTGAAAACAAGAAGCACTCAAAAGTAGAGCATGTGCATTTTAATCGAGCCGGTGAAAAAGTATTTGTAGAGGTCTCAGCGTTTCCAATACAGGATAGCAAAGGGGAAATTACTGAGATTGTGCATTTAGCAAGAGACATCAGCGAACGCAGAAAGTATGAGAGTAAGCTTCATGATGCATATAAAAAACTCAAAGAAACCCAGGAACAGCTTATACAGACAGGCAAGATGGTAGCCATGGGACAGCTTGCAGCCGGCATATCTCACGAACTAAACCAGCCCTTAACCGGCATAAAGGGTTTTGCGCAGGCTGCTCTCATGGAAATAAAAGATGACGGGCCTTTGAAAAAGGATTTAAATAAAATAGTGCAGCAGGCTGACAGGATGGACAAGATTATACAGCACGTCAGGTTCTTTTCAAGAAAATCTGATTTTTACATCAGGGAACTCGATATTAAAGAGCCGATTGAAGAGGCTTTATCTCTTTTGAACGAGCAGTTAAGGGTGCACAATATCAGGCTAAAGAAATCCATGCCCTTTGATCTGCCCCGCATACAAGGCGACCCCAATCAGCTTGAACAGGTTTTTCTTAATCTGATTACTAATGCCAGAGACGCGATTGACAGTTTAAAGAGCCCTGACGGTGGTGAAATAATGATAAAGGCTGTTGAAAGTGATGACAGGAAATATATGAAAATAATTTTTGAGGATACAGGGAAGGGTATCGCTGAAAAAGATCTGGATAGTATTTTTAACCCCTTTTTTACAACTAAATCCCCTGATGGAGGTATAGGGCTCGGCTTATCCATAGTGTATCGGATTATCGAGAGCCATAAAGGCACTATAACAGCTGATCTCCGAGAAAAAGGAGGTTCGGTATTTACGATTACATTACCCATTTTTTAAAGAAGTAGAGAGTTAAAAGATAAGAAAACAGAAACGTGAGTAGAGAGAATGGATAAATTGAAAGTATTGGTAGCTGATGATGAAGAAGTAATAAGAGAGCTTCTTGATAAGCTTCTTACCGTTCATGGCTACAGTGTTACAACTGCTGTTGACGGGCTCGATGTCCTCGACAAGATAAGAGATAATGACTTCAATATATTGATTTTAGACCTGAAAATGCCGGCTATGGATGGAATGGAAGTTTTACACAGGATAAAGGAGATGGAAAAAGAGCTGATTATTATTATTATTACCGGCTATGCGACCATAGCAACAGCCAAAGAAGCAATGAAGATGGGCTGTTTTGATTATATTACGAAACCTTTTGATGCTGAACATATAGAAATCATCATTAAAAGAGCGATTGAGATGCAGTCACTTGCGATGAAGAAAAAGAAATTGCAGGAGCAGCTGCAAATAACTGAAAAACTATCAGCTCTCGCCCAGATGGGGACAGGGGTGGCTCATGAAGTAAACACTGTACTCACTTCAATTAAACTTTTTCTTGAGATGCTTCAGCCAAAACTTTCTCCGATAAAAGAAGGCAGGAACATAGGCCTGCTTTTAGAGGAAATTGAAAGGGCTGAGAATTTAATTAAAGAATTTCTTAAATTTAGCAAGCCTGACAAGACCGAATTTTTTGCAACTGATATCAATGGTGTAATTAAAAGGGGCCTGGAACTTCTCAAGTACAGGTTAAAGAAGCAAAAGATCAAGGTTTTAAACAAGTCAATCAGGAACATGCCTAAAATTCTCTGTGACCCGGCCAAGATGGAAGAAGTTTTTCTTAATGTTTTCTCTAACAGTATAGACGCCATGTCTGAAGGTGGAAAACTGACTATTGAAAGCAGTGTTGACGGTAATATAGCGACCATGACTGTTTCGGATACCGGCTCAGGGGTCTCTCCTGAAAACATAGCCAAATTGTGCAACCCTTTTTTTTCTACCAAACCGCATGGCACAGGATTAGGATTATCAATAGCTTACAGGATTATAGGTGATCATAACGGAACAATAACAATAACAAGTAAAAAGAACAGAGGTACAACTGTAAAGGTGGATCTGCCTATACACACGCAGGGTGTTACAGATAAGAAAACGCGCCTGCCTGCCGGCCCGCTTTGCCGAATCGGGGAGAGCGGCAGGGATAATCGCTTATAAAAGTGGCACAGAATGACCACTAATTAGTACTGACCTGTGTAGTGGAGTGAAACAGAATGAAAAAGCCCGTAATACTCGTAGTAGATGACTCCAAAACTATTCTTGCCATGATGAATGAGTTTCTGGAAGATGAGAATTACAGCGTTGAATTAGCTATGTCAGCTGAAGAGGCTTTGCCTCTGATAAAGAAGGAGAGATTTGATCTTGTGCTTATGGATATTAAGATGCAGAAAATGAGCGGACTTGATGCACTGGCTGAAATAAAGAGGATTGACCCTAAACTATCAGTTGTTATCATGACCGCTTTTGGATCTACGCAGACAGCCATTGAAGCGATGAAACTCGGAGCTTACGATTACATAGCCAAACCTTTCAAGCATAAGGAATTCAAAGTGCTGATAAAAAAAGCTCTCCAGGCAAGCAGGTTAATGAAAGAATCAGTGTCATATAAAACCAAAAAAGGTGAGACCCTTGATGATGGGATACATATGGTCGGCAATTGCCATGAGATGCTCGAGATTTATAAAACCATAGGAAAAGTTGCAGATTCCAATGCAACGGTTCTGCTGAGGGGCGAAAGCGGGACAGGCAAGGAACTCGTTGCAAGAGCGGTATATTATAACTCATCAAGGGCTGACAAGCCTTTTTTAGCTGTAAACTGCGCAGCGATACCGGAATCCCTTCTTGAAAGCGAGCTGTTTGGTCATGAGAAAGGCGCTTTTACCGGCGCTGCACACAGGAGGATCGGGAAGTTTGAGCAGTGTGATGGCGGTACAATATTTCTTGATGAAATAGGGGATATGACATTGTCCACCCAGGCAAAAATTCTGCGGGTACTGCAGGAGCATACATTTGAACCTGTAGGGAGCGATAAAACCTTAAAAGTAGATGTCCGTGTTATCGCTTCAACCAACAGGGATTTATGGAAGGCCATAGAAAACGGACAGTTCCGGGAGGACCTCTATTACAGGCTTAAGGTAGTTACAATTTATATGCCGCCTTTAAGGCACAGGTGGGAGGATATTCCGCTTCTTGTAGATTACTTCATACAGAAGTTTAACAGGGAATACAATAAAAATATCAAAAAAGTATCACGGGAAGTTCTGGAACACCTGACCAGTTACAGATGGCCCGGCAATATCAGGGAACTTGAAAATACTATCCAGGCATCTACAGTAATGAGCCAAAAAGATGTTTTAACGATGGACAGTTTTCCATTGTCCTCTACAGATGAGCAATCTTCGATCGGAGGTATGCATGATAGTGATTGTGATCAGGAGGAGCTACTGCATAAAATGATCGACCCCATATTTAAAGATTCCCTTGAGGGCGATGCAGAGCTTTATAAGAATGTTATCGGCAGATTTGAAAAAACTTTAATAGACATGGTATTGAAAAAAGTCAGCAGAAGCCAGACAAAAGCAGCTAAAATTCTCGGCATCAGCAGAAATACATTGCGTGCAAAAATGAAGGAATTCGGGCTGATGAACACCGCATAGTTAATAGGGTCTTATATTTTAACATTTTGTATCCTTATAATTTTATCTGTGATAGTCAGCAAAAGTGTTTACAAATTACGACGTATAAATTACTCGCCCTTAGATTTACGAGAAATGCAGCTGGTAACAGGCTTTGAACGGTTTTTTTCATTCCGATATTTCGGGATGAAAACCCTGCCTGCCGGCAGGCAGGCTCGGAGTCCCGAAACATCGGGACGAGAATGAGAGAAAAGGCTGTTATCTGCTGCATTATGGCGCTCAACAGGTAAAACCTGATGTAAACACTTTTAGTGACCACTGCATTTTATCAGTCTTCTAATTGATGCATAGTGCAAACCGGGGTGGTTCGCTACCTCATTCTGGCTGTAATCACCATGTTTTTCTATGGACTCTGTTATTTTGCTGTTCCTTGCCCGTTAACTTCACTATAAATTCTCTCCCTTCTTAAACCAGCATTAACAAACTCTCCGTATCTGTGTTCCGCCTTTTTTTACTTTTCCCTAACTGACCCAGGATTCAATCTGATGTTAAACATGCATGTGGCTTGCTTTTCCCAACCATTGCGTTATAACTGCTCCATCGAATTCGATTTTTAATGGCTTCGCCATTTTAGTATTATCCCAGCCCGAGCAAAAAGACTAAGATACAAGACCTGACCACACAGGCACAGTTTTTTAAGGGAATTTTTAGGTAAATTTTTGCGCAAAGCTTACTCAAAATTTGTTCAAATATTGCACAAATTATACCTGTTTTACTCCATTGTCTCGTTTATTTAACCCGAATACAACCCAATTTTTTTTATTTAAAAACAACTTGTTGCGGTGTAATAAAGCTGTTTTTATTTTTTTATTCGGGGTCAGGCATGGTTATTTCTATTAGTAGGGTAAAACGGAGAAAAGACAATGAAGACATTAATAATAATAACCGGCCTGATAATAGGTTTGACAGCGCTAAACATACCGCTTGTGAGCGCCTTAGAACCTGCCGCTCAGCAGTCAGGGACTATAAAAGTGGCCATTCTGGATTCAGGCACTAACATAGCTTTCAAGGAAGGTATAAGTCTTATAGACGGTAGTGTTAAGGATTATAACGGACATGGCACTTTAATGGCAGGAATTATAAATGACATTATCCCTGAAGCAGAGCTTTACATTATTAAGGTGATCGGGAAAAGCGGTTTTGCACCAAATGAAGAAGCAGTAATCCTTGGATTAAAATGGGCGATGTCCAGGGATGTAGATATTATTAACATGTCTTTAAAACTTAATGGTTCTGAAAGACTTCATCAGACAATTAAAGAAATTCATGCAAAAGGGATAATGGTAGTTGCCGCAGCCGGCAACAGAAAATCAGGTTCAGACTCTGTGCTGTCATTTAATAGACAGTCAATGTCAAACAATATGAGCAAGATAACCGAAGAGATTACTTTTCCGGCCAGATATAAGGAAGTTATTTCAGTAGGTGCGCTCGATAAGCGCGGCAGGGTATATAAGTGGTCAATTAAAGGAAATGACGTTGATATCCTTTGCAGAGGTTATAAGAAAGGTGAAAAGGGGACATCGATTGCATCAGCATATGCTGTAGGTTTGGCCGCAAAAATAATGTTTGAAAACCCTGAACAAGATATTAAGGGGATAAGGAATATTATAAGAGAAATGACAGAAAGTAAAAATCTATAAAGACGAAAGAGGAGAAAACAAGGGTGAAAGACTATATAAAATTGATAAGCCGCAAAGCAAACATATTTACTGATATAAGTTACAACAAAGACATTAAATTGATTAACAAGCTTTACTGGTGGTGGTTTACCAATGCATGGCCCTCTAAGTACCCGCGTAAATAGTACCCGCCAAACTGACCGGCGGGTTTACTGTTTACATACCGCAGGTATGCAGGCCCGCATATTGTAACTGTCTTTTATTCTTTTCTTAATCCGCCAAACTGACTGGTTTGCAAGCCCGTAACCCGCAACCCGCAACAATCTGTTGTTGTTTTTGTCTTAAACCGTAACCCGCCAAACTGACTGGTCTATGACTTGACTCATAGAGCGGACAAGCCAGTCCTAACCCCTGATACCCTGGCTCTAATTTCTGACACTTAATTGCCAAAATCGTATAAAATTTGATAATATATTATATAAAATAATATATTATATTATATTCTAAGTTCATTTAAAGTACACTAAAGCATCTCATCGTATAATATTATGAACAAAAAATGTCAATTTTGTCAAAAAGTTTAACTGTAAGCCTCTCAAAACCATATCCTCTAATCAGCTAACCATTCGAAATTAAAGACTATTCCTAGTGTCAAAATAATGGCATAAAAAATGCTCATTCTGATAAATGGTGAAACTGAGATGAGGGGAGAGAAAATGAAAAAAATAATTAGAGTAAATACATTATTAATACCCTTAACTATTTTTATGATGATATTTCAATTACCATTATTTGCAGAAGTAAGCGGTCCCTGTGCAAACTGTCATATAATGCATAACAGTCAGGACGGGAAAGCAGGCAGCGTAGACGGTTCAGGATCAATCCTGCTAAGGACCAAGGGAGGCAGTCCTTGCATAGGCTGCCATGCCCAGGGCATTTCTGAAAGCATTGACCCCGTAACAGGTGCTCCTCAGGTAAGGCATTCAGGCAGTGCTGACCTGGCAGGCGGTAATTTTGCTTATCTAAGCGGGGATAAGGCAGGGGTAAACGGGAACAATATGTCTCGGGGCCATAATATTATAGGTCTTGGACAAGCAGATGATAATTTTAGCGGTAAAAACTTTCCACCCGGTGATGAGTTTTCCCAGTCTGGGGGAGGTTTTACCAGCGCTAAATTTACATGTGCCGGTAAGTTCGGCTGTCACGGCGATAGAACAAAACAGAACGAACTTGAGGCAATAGCAGGCAGCCATCATGCAAAAGACTCTGCTCTTAAATTCGGCTCTATAGACGAGTCTGCCCAGGGGAACTCTGTTGGAACGAGTTATCGCTTTCTTCTCGGTGTTAAGGGCGGTGAAGATTCAGACTGGGAGCGGACAGCTGATTCAGCAGACCATAATGAATATAAAGGAGCTGTTGACAGAGGCACTGAAAGCACTAAGGTATCTCCAGGCGGAAATACAATCAGCGGGTTTTGCGCAGAGTGTCATGGAGGCTTTCATGGTCCGGGCGGTAATGATGTTGGTGCCAATTCAGTCTGGTTAAGGCATCCTGTAGATATAGCATTGCCCGGAACAGGTGAATTTGCTGATTATAATTCTGAGAATTCAAATTCATATAGTATTGAAGTGCCGCTTGCAAAAATTGTTATCCCGGGCAATTCGAGTGCTTTAGTTTCTGCCAGCAGTGGAAAGCATATTGTGATGTGTCTTTCCTGTCACAGGGCCCATGCGAGTCCTTATGAGGATAGCCTAAGGTGGAATTATGCTGAAGTAATAGCAGGCGGAGGCGGTTCAGACGGCATCGGCTGCTTTGTATGCCACACAAAGAAAGACGGCAAGTAAAATTACATTTTACCGGATCAACCTGATTGATCCGGCTTAGTTGAGCTAAAAAAAATTAATACCCTATGTATCCCGAGATCCCTGTTGTCTTTACTTTATAAAGGATTAATGCGCGCGCCCTCTTTTAAGTGTTATCAGGCCAGGAGCACTACGCTACTGTCATATCAAAGATATAATATCTGATAAAAAATTATAAAAGATTATGTTTTTTCACTTGACAGCAAGGCCAATATTCGCTAATATTATAATAAATAGCACTATATCGACAAATATATATAAATATGGCTTAGATTATTATATTATAGCGTAGTCTCCTTGCTTAATTCAGTTTTTACTGAGATCAGACATTAACAGATTATTATGGAAAAGTTAAAGATTTTAGTCGCTGATGATGAACTGACTGTCCGTCAGCTGTTAAGCAGGACACTGGACAAGAAGAAATATGCTATTGAGACAGCCAAAGATGGTAATGCTGTACTCAAAAAAATAAAAAGTGATTTCTTTAACCTTCTGATTACAGATTTAAAAATGCCTGAAACAAACGGCCTGGATGTCCTTAGAGAAATAAAAAAGACCAACCCTCACATAGAGGTAATCGTTATTACCGGCTATCCCGCTGTTGAGTCAGCAGTTGAAGCGATAAAACCGGGAGCATTTGATTATATATGCAAACCTTTTAATGTGCAGGAAATGGCATCAACAGTAAGCAAATGCCTTGATAAACAAAAATTTGCC
>VAPA010242861.1_pt1 | contig 24927 bp, 31 predicted proteins | sample 3395041 | NCBI WGS metagenome assembly VAPA01 (sample SAMN08290432, study PRJNA428436) | hydrothermal vent metagenome | isolation source: Deep-sea hydrothermal vent chimney | place: Indian Ocean: Southwest Indian Ridge | depth 1973 m m
AAACAAGAAATTATCATAGCTGATAAGCATCTTGACAGTGAAACCTTATATAAGGAACATGGAGTTCGGATGTTTCACTACTCTTACGTATTTTTTCGCCAGGTTTTAAATAAGACCGCCTATTACAAAGCTGCTGTCAGCAAAAATAAATGCATGGAGAACTATATTGAAAATGTGTACCTTCCATGGGTAAAAGGAGATAAAATTGACCGTGAAATGATAGAACAAGTTTATAAAGGTGTACATGAATGGAAACAAGAATACAGAACGGAAACTATGACTGCTAAATACGAGGGCATTCACCCAGATGTTATCACAAACAGTATGAATCAATTAAAAGCGGAATTTAAACTTCAAATGGAGCAATGGAAAGAAAATAAAAGATTTTCAGATTTTTAATATTCCTATAATCTCATATATCTTAATCCTATAAAAAATGGAAATATTTAATCCTATAAAAAACTTTGAAAAACTTTATCAAATATCCAATAGGGGTAATGTTAAAAGTTTACCTAAAGAATTATATAATGGACACGCATATTTTACTTCTAAGGAGAAAATTTTAAAACCCATAGCCACAAAAAGCGGCTATTTACAAGTTAATTTATATAAAAATAAAAAAAAAACACCCTTATTATATACACAGATTAATATTAGAGGCATTTATAGGACAATGTCCTCCCGAAAAAAAAGAATGCAGACATTTAGATGGGAACTCAAAAAATAATTTAGTAAAAAATCTGAAATGGGGACAGCAAAAGAAAACCAAAGAGACAGATTTAAACATAATACTGCAAATATAGGAGAAAGACATCCTAGAAAAAAATTTAAAGAAAAAGAAATAATCCTTATTCAATTTCTAATAAAGAAAAAAATCAAACAGTCTTTAATTATGAAAATGTTTAAAATAAGCCGTGTTCAATTATACCGTATCAAGAAAAAAATAACTTGGAGACATTTATGGTAAAACAGATGGAAAACTTTGAAAACGTGGAAAATTTTGAAAACAGCTGGAAAAATAAAACGGTCTTTGAAGAGCAGTTGGAACTTAATCTCAAAGAATTGAACAGGGAACCTCCTTCACATTGGCAGGCTCTGCTGGATTTTATTGCAACAATAAAAACTGCAACAATGCAGCATGCATTAGCCGGGACACCCCGTAAGCTCCTGGATATAGGTTGCGGCTGCGGAGCCATAGCAAAGCTTCTTCATTCATATTACCCGGAAATAGAATACACCGGAATGGATTATGCTTCAGAAGCTATCAGTTTAGCCACGGCACAATGGCCCTTCGCTAGGTTCTTAGAAAGAGATTACAAGGACATCACCAAAGAAGAGATCGCTCAGTATGACATTGTATATGCATGCAGTCTTCACAATGTTCTTCCTGACGGGGATGCCGCGATAGACGCTCTTCTTGCACTCAAGCCGAAATACCTGATCCTGGGGAAGCTCCTCACCACTCATGACGAAAGTTACTATGAAACTTATCAGGCGTACAATCTGATCACTACCTATAAATACTTCCATAATTATCAGAAACTCCATGATAAACTTTTTAATTACGGTAACTGTATTGAAAGAAGAGACGGAATGTATGTATACCACTATCTTTTAGAAAGTGAAAAGGCACTCGGAAATGTTCAAGGCTGACATAGATAAAGTAAAAGAACTCCACGATAAATACGGGTTTAAAGGACCTTTAGTAGACGCGGGAGGTTTGAGTTCCCCAACTGTCGCTGACTATTCTATCTCAGCGAAGAAGGCCATAGAAGTGACTGTGGGAAACAGGACTATCAAAGTACCTCACCCAGTTCAGGATGACCGGTATTTAAATATAAACCGGCCGTGGTCTTTCATCGATCCGGCTTACAAAATAGAAAATCCGCAAGAAGGCGGGGTCTTTATAGAGCAACTACCTCATAAATATCCTGAGTTCTTTAACACGGTAATTATGGTCTCTGTCATAGAACACGTAAAAAATCCCTTTGAGATTTCGGATTGTATTTATAGGGTTTTGAAACCAGGAGGCATGCTCTTTAATAGTACAGTGTTCCTTTTTCCTCATCACCCTTCGCCGGAGGATAATTACCGATTCTCTCCGGGAGGTCTGAGACATGTGCATGAAAATAGTGGCTTTGAAATTTTAGAATGCGACTTCCATCTAAAGCATAATACAAATGAGGGAATTGGCGATACGAACCCTGATCGTTATGGACAACCTCAAGCTATCTGGGCGAGCTTTGCTTTGTGTAGAAAAAATGAAGGGAGTCCTAAATGAACTCCCTTCCCAATCTTTTGACTTCTTCTTCGGTCAGATCTGGTGATGTTTTGTCAGAACTAATCTATTCAAAACAGGTCAGTTATTTTAAATATAATAAAAGGCAATAAAGGATGAAATTTAATGATGTAGCAGCTCAGTGGAATGAGATTCAAGCAAATTCTTCTGTAGAATACTTGTTAAGCCATGGCCCTTATATCTCCGGTGAAAATGTCAAAACATTTGAAAAGGAATGGGCCAAATTCTGCGGGGCTAAATACGCCATAGGAACATCAAGCGGTACGGACGCACTAAAATTAGCTATACAAGCTATCCGATGGGAGACATGGTCAGGCCCGCACCTTTCTCCGATTGAAGCAATTATCCCAGCGAATTCTCATATTTCTAGCGCTTTATCACCAACATACTTCAGCCTTAAGACAACCGTTATCGATTGCGATGAAAACCATAATATGGATGTGGGGAAGTTAAAAGAGTACTTAGAGAAAACAGATAACCCGAAAATTGTAATAATCACACACATGTACGGATGCCCTGCGGACATGTTATCAATAAAAAAGATCCTTCCCGATAACTGTTATATAATAGAAGACTGTTCTCATGCTCATGGCGCTACTATTAAGGGCCAGCATGTTGGAACTTTTGGAGATATAGGGATCTTCAGTTTATACCCGACAAAAAATTTAGGAGCCTGCGGAGATGCCGGCATTATAATCACAGACAATTCTGATTACCTATTCCGGATAGGAGCTTTTAGAAACTACGGAGCTTTCGATAGAGATGACTGCCAGAGCCTGGGATGGAACAACAGACTCGATGAAATTCAGGCACTCATTCTGCGCAAGAAACTCCCTCATTTAGAAAGATGGAATTACCTGAAATACACTCTTGCTAAAATGTACAATGAATTTCTTGAAGGTGTTGGAGATTTAATATTACCTCAATTAATCGAACGCGTCTTTCATATCTATCAAATCCGGACCACCAGAAGAAACCTGTTACAGAAATATCTGAAAAAGAGAAATATCCCTACCCTGATACATTACCCTACCCCCATTTATAAGACAGAAATGTTCCATCATTTAAACATAGACCCGGAAGAAATGCCGCGGACGGAGGCTTATTCACAAGAAATTCTGAGCCTGCCTATCCATCCATATTTAAAAACGAAAGATGTCAAAGAAATTACCGAGGCTATAAAAGACTTCTTCAATCCTTCATGCCTTGAATGTGGAGGACATCAGGAACTAATGGAAAATGACAATGAGGGAACACATGTTTGCCGGTGGTGCATAAGAAAAGTTACCGGTGAAACTACAGACGTTATTAACCCTACCGGGAGGCACCGTCAAGTATGAAACCTCTCCCTATATTAAGAATACCAAAAAAGAAAATATTTGATAAATTCCCTTTACCGGAGAATTTTCTCAAGGAATATCTCAAGTCCAGGCCTGATGTCTTGGAGAACACAGACATTTTCTTTGAAAACTGCAGGAGTCTAAAAGAGACCCATAAAGATTTCAGCTTATTCCATGAATACAGCTTCCATCAATTTGAAACCATTTACGTATGCCCTATCTATCTGGAACTATTTGAATACGCGAAAATATCAGTAATGAACGTTATTGACGAATGCTGCGCATGGTGTTACCCTAACTTAGTTCTCTTTCAATGGAACCATGACATAGATTTTGCAAGTAAATATCTGGATACCCAGAAAATTATAAATGCCTGCATAATAAATTTTAACACCAGTAAACCTACTGAGAACGATATCCTTGTTCCTTTCTGGGTGATAAACACAGATTACATCTCCGAGAAGTCAGAATACTTTGCCGGGTTTATAGGAAACTTAAACAACGGTCTCCGAAAAACCCTGGCTAATACTATCAAAGGAAAAGAAGGGTACATACAGGCTTCACTCCCCTATGACGAATTCCTGCATACATCTGCCAAATGCAAGTTCTCCTTCTGTCCAAAAGGGCAGGGATTGAGCAGTTACCGGTTCTATGAATCCATGCACCTTTCCACAATCCCTGTTTTAATAGCAGACAGTTCCGCATTACCCTATACAGATGAAATAAACTATGATAAAATCTGTGTACGTATACCAGAATCAAAAGTAGGTGATTTCGATTACATAGACAAAACATTGAAAGATGTCGATATCTTTCAGATGCAGCTTGAAAAAGATAAGGTTAAAGAAAAATTTACCCTACTCGGAATCCAACAGGAAATTCACAGGAGAATGTCATGAGTATACCGGTTATAATGATTCAATTAGGAGGACAGGAGTATTATGCTAAAGTAATCGAACAGGCCAAGAGGTATAACGAGAAAGTATTTGCCATCGGTGATACAGAACCTCCCAGTAACTGTAGTTACGTCCATTACCTAAATAGTTCAGAAGAATTCGCATCGATCTATGAACATCTCAGTACCAATAGCAGAAAAATTGAACTCATGTGTTTTCAACGGTGGTTTATCCTGAAGGACTTCATGGAGATGACCGGAATAGAAGTCTGCTTCCATATTGATACTGACGTGATGCTGTATGCCAACGTTACAGAAGAATTTGAAAAATACTCTCAGTTTAATTTCACCCTGTCTCATCGTTGCTGTGGAAGTAATTCCTTCTTTACTTTTAAAGGACTGAAAAAGTTCTGTGACTATCTTATGAACTTCTACCAGAATAAAAGCTCCTACGACTATGAACGTGTTGCAGCTCATTATCATGTACGCCAGAAGCACGGTTTACCCGGAGGTGTCTGTGACATGACCCTGTTACAACATTACTCTTACCTGCACTGCGGAAAAATCGGGGAAATGATGCATATCATTGATGATTCTACCTATGACCACAACATCAATGAACCGGATCAGTACTTCCGCATGGCTCAGCAGACAAAAGACATTACCTTCATAAGCGGAGGAACCTTTATAAATCCTGATCCATTACCTTACTGTTATCAGGAATCAACCGGTAAACAGATCCAATTCAAAACCCTGCATTTTCAAGGCCCTGCAAAAACGCTCATTCAAAAATTACACCGATTCAAAGGATATAATGGATAAGTCATCATTAAAATCGTTCCGCGATGATAGAGGGGATCTTACTCCCCTTGAGTTTTCTGATTTACCTTTCCTTGCACAAAGATTATTTGTCGTGAAAAACTGTAAAACAGGAATTAAACGTGGAGAACATGCCCACTACAAAACCAGGCAATTCCTGATGTGCCTCAAGGGTAGAATTAAAGTGGTCACCCATGATGGTATCAAATATGACGAAGAAATTATCACAGAGGGAGAAACCACATTAATTGAACCGTATCACTGGGATTGGCAGGAGTTCCTGACCGGAAATGATGTACTCCTGGTCGTTTGTTCTACTCCCTTTGACATACACGATTATATATTAAATTTTGAGAGATTTTTAGAGATCACAAAGGAGAGAAGAGATGACACATATTAAAATCTTAAAGGATGAAGAGGTGATTTTTGAGGGTGACTTTGAACAAGCCGAATTACTCCAAGAACGTAAAGTTACACCACTTTACAAACTTGGCGGAGTAGGACCTTTTACATTAGCACCGAGCCTTTTTCAGAAAATAACCATTGAAGGTATACTTGCACCAAGACCAAACGCTGAAATAATGACAATGGAGAGATAATGATTGACATAAGCTATAAAACGCGCCCTTTATTATACAAAGATTACATAGCAGCCCTAAACTTTCTCAGTAAAGAAACCGATAAAGTTTACTCTTACCCGGAACACACCTTTTTTCATCTATATTCTGAGATCAAAAGTGAAAAGGAACTGCTGGCTATTAAATCATACTTAGCCACGCAAAATCTTGAACGGACCAAATTGATACTGTGGTCAGACTGGGATGTCAGTAAAAATAAATTACTGGCCCCATATAAAGATTTAATACGCTTCAGAGTATATGATCCCATGGCATTAGCTGATAAAACTATCCTTGAGGGAAATACTAAACAACTTCTGGCAAAAGATAGCCTTCATTATATGATGAGCGGGATGCTCCGGTTTCTCGCTCCGTACAAAATGGGCGGAGTCTGGTTCGATATGGACATGGTATTACTGCGAGACCTTTGCCCTATTCTGGATCAGGAATTCGCATACATGTGGGGATCTGAGACAAGTTTTGCAGGGCACGGCCCATGTGCAGCTTTCCTGAACATACATCAAAACAGTGAGCACGCATCAATCTGTCTGGAGGAAATGGTTAAGGCACCCATTATACCCAACACTGTGTGCCGAGATCATCAATTATTAGCTAAAGTTTATAAACGCCGACCATTCACGGTCTTCCCCTCTGCTTTCTTTAATACTGAATGGCAAATAAACGTGAAAAATCCAAGACTGGGAACTAAAATAGAAAACGGCTGGTTTAAGAAAACCAATTACAGTGATAATCTCTTTCTGGAAGCTTTCTCCTGGCACTGGCATAATAGCAGCCATAAAAAGGATATCATTGAACCTGGCTGTAAATTTAACCTTTTAAACCAATTTATAGATGAACTTTTACACGATAGAGGGATATTATGAACACTACTCTCCCCGTAGAGCCTGAAGCCGCTACTTGGATTGAGGAGAATATCACATCAGACATGACAGTATTTGAATACGGATCGGGAGCCTCAACAATATACTTTAACAAAAAGGTAGGGACGGTTATCACTGTCGAGTATTCTCCTCAAAAACACCGCAAAATATACGCCATTTTAACAAAAAAAGATAATTACAGACTTATTGAACCAACAAAAACCGATAAACCTTATCCTTATAGCCATATAAGTTACGGATCAGCAGACCAGGAATTTGACCACTACACTTTTAAAGATTACGTCACTCATATAGAAGAATACGAGAAATTTGACATGGTCTTCATCAATGGAAGATCAAGAGCTTCCTGTATCTGGGTAGCGGCCAGTAGAGTCAAATCCGGAGGTTTTCTTATTCTTAATGATGCAGAGCGGTATGAGTATCAAAATGCGATAGAACTATTCCTAAAAGAAAACCCCTACCAGGAGTTTGGCAGGGGTAGTCGTAAAACTGGTATATGGGTTATTGAATGATTATTTTACAGGCTTTTTCGTTTTAAAGGCCATCTGCAGTTTTTCAACGACCTGCTCATAATCTGGAGCCTTGTCTCTCTCAAGCTTATCAACTATCTTTTTCATTTCCTGAAGAGCAGCGAATTCTCTTGGATTAGATGGAAGAAATTTCTGATCACCTATACTTATAGGAGCTGATGAGAATCCTTCTTCTTTCGTTTTCTGCTGGACAGACTGTCCCCTGGCTTCCTCTACCAATTTATTTATTTTAGAATAATCCTGAACACCTCCACCGGCACCTGTTGCTTCTGGCGGAAGATCCTTTTTGAAATCGGTAATCTGCTCAACAGTGACTCCGCCCTTTTGTTGTAACTTTGCTATTTCATCAGCTACATCATCACGGGATGGGGCAGCAGCTGCAGCACCTAAAAGAGTTGTTAAAATCTGCATAAAGACGATAGCATCTCTTGTTATCCCAGCGGTGACTTCCTGTGAGGCACTTTTTGATTTCCACTTTTTGAGTCCTTCTGCAAAATCCTCCGGAGACATGTTTTTCATGAACTCATTCATCTGCTGCTTAGACATTCCTGCAACCACAATATCCGCGGAGAGTGCGACTATTTGATCAGAGACCTTTAAATACATAATAAATTCCTTTCAAAAGAAATTTTTATTTCAGAATTTTGTTTTAAATAAATAAAATATATTTAAAGATTATTACAAAGTAGCAGTGACACACATATGCCACCCAAGTCTCTTTTCTAACCAATTAAAGACCTTTTTTGGGAGCCATCTGAAGTACCAAACCTTCTTATATACATTATCTTTATACTCCGGAAATTTCCAGGAAAAAATATGTTCTATCTGAATATCTTTAATTTTAAGACCCCGAAGCAGTCTTCTCGCACCCATTTTAAAATAAGTAAAGGTTACAGGGCACCCCAGCTGAGCTTCCGAGTACCTAGCAATTAACTCATCCAGTTTCCAGAAAGCTCCCTTACCGAAACTCACCAGAATCCAGAAAACCTTCCAGCTAAATTTATTATAAACCATTATCCTAAGTTCTGTCTCAGGCCTCATAAGGGATCTTATCCCCTGAATTATTTTTTCAGGACAAGGACTGTGATGAATAACACCAAAAGACCATATCAGATCGTACTTCTCAAGCGGTACTATATCATACAACTCTTCTGCATTACCCTGGTAAAATGTAATTCTATTCTCTACCTTAAAGACCTTTGCTCGCTGTTTAGCTAATTGCATACTCTCTTCAGATAATTCCACAACAGTAACATCAGCACCAGCCCGGGCAAAATTTATAGTTTCAGTGCCGAGACCGCAGCCGATTTCAAGAACTCTCTTTCCCTCCCATTTCCCAAAATCAGCAAAAGAAGAAATATGTGGCTCCACAAAAAGTTTCTTTGCCTCCACCTGATCGTAGAATTTTTTCGTACCAGGCGTTTCCTGTGAATGCCTTATATTGCAAGGACGTCGGTCCCAGTAATCTTTTACTTCATCTATTGTTTCCATTATTCTATAACAGCCCTTTCCCACCAATTATCCTTTTCTTTAACGATTTCTTCCGGCCATTTACCCTCAAGACTTTCATTCTGCCATTTAATAAATTTCTCCTTAGCCAAATCCCGAGAATCCGCTTTTACTAAGTAATTATAACATGAACCTTCAGGAGGGACAAATTCCCATATTTTCATAATTCTACCTCCGGCCACGATTTTATTCGAGTAGTTCCATAAACTCCCCGGGTCTCTTCCCACAGAGCTAAGTTATACTGACTACTCGGAGCTTCCTTTCCATGACACTTTTCTTGAGCAAATATATGAGAAAAAGAGTGTTTGCAATGCAGTATGGGTAAAACATCAGTACAATTGTACTTTTTCAATCGATAAATTTCAGCCATCATATGCAAATAGTTATCCCAACCCCAACGGCCCAGAATATACTCAGGCATCTTACTGATAATTTTACGCCAGGTAAATTTCGATGCAGTAAAAATGTCACTGGACGTAGAATCATCATACGCTTCCCGCTCCTGCTCCAGTACCTTCTTATAAGTCTCCGGAGTATTTGCATACTCTTTTAAATCGATTTCATTCCTCGATCCTACAGCATAAATATCATAGCCGTACTTATTGACCATCTGCTGTATCTTTTCAACGAAATTCTCCGTTATAATTATGTCAGAATTAATATAAGCAACCATGGTAGTCTCAGCTACCGGCAGAGCCTTTGCAATCAGATCAGGTACAATAGGAGACTGCGTAGGGAAACCTATCTCACGGCCCCGTTTAACACCATCAATAAGAGTGATGTTATCATACCCGGCACAGGCCCCCTTTGTGTCTACCTCATTAATAGGGGCTATTACCGGTATTCCCTGCGCCTTCCATGAATACATAGCCGAATGCTGTATCATATCAAAGAGTTTCTTAAATTTCCGGAAAGCTGTTATGAAAGTTATCATATTCTTTCCATTACCTTTTTATTTACTATATCCGAATATATTCATTAATTCTACGTGTCTCTCACAAAACTCATCATTCTGTTGATCGGTTAAATGATTTTTCCAATCTCCAACAATACCCTTTCGATAATGGGTAGAGTCAAACCGCTGGAGATTCTTAAAACTGTACTTATCAATTAAATAATTCAATTTCTCAGAATCACAGATATATTCAAAATAATCCAACATATCATTGATGATATGAGGTTCTTGAAGGACCTCCTCAAATCTTATAAAAAAATGTTTAAAATTGTTTCTTTCAGCTTTATAAGCCTCAAAAAATACTGGGTTATGTAGACCTTTCTTCAAATACTCTTTAAGATGGGTAGACTGATGATGCTTCTTTTCCATATAAAAAGAGGCAGAGACACAGATATCTCTCGGATCTCTTACCAATACAATAACATTTGTATATTCAAACAAATTTAATCTATCTGGTATATGTTTAAATTCCGAACAGAATGGATCTTCTACAGTAGCCTTGACAGCACTGAGATTATGTGCCACAGATATACTATTTTCAAAATTATAAGGATCAAACATCTTAGTCGGAACTACTTTTAATCCTAGTAATTCAGTCAACACACCCATCAACCAATGAGACCCACATCTACCGGGAGTACATATTAAAATTGATTTATTAAAAGGGATCATTTATTTATTTCTATAGTGATAAATATATTTAGTTTCTTCCACTCTATTAAACCCCATTTTTAAATGAAAATTAAAAGATCCTAAGTTTAGGAAAGAAAATGGACTTTTAATAATCGTTATATCACTATTATTTGCCCAATAACCAAAGGAAGTTTCCCATAATTTCTTACCAATTCCCTTTCTTTTATTAGGGTATACACCTGATAAAGTAAAATAACCAATTTTATTTATATTGTCTGTTCTTATTAAATGAATTCCTGTAACAGTATTTAAATGTTTAGCTAAAAATAAACCATCAGAAAATGACTTATTTAGTGTATTGTCAATCCATTTTTGATATAGCTCCCTGGTTTTTTGAGCACCAATCATTTTTTCACGATGAAATCTTGAAACTACTGACGTTGCTTCCGCAATTTTATAACATTCTTTTTTCTCTTTTTCGGTTAATTCCGTTCTGAAGTCATAAGGTACGTTTAAATAATCATTTTTATTAAATTTTTTTAACATTGTAAGATGAATATCAACAAGCTCTATATCAGCTTTTAAAATTATATCCTTGAGAAACATTTTTTTAAATTTGAAAATATAAATCAGGTCATATTTTTCAGCATTTGCCTCTTTTTTAAAACTCTGCCAATCAAAATCGGTGTCTTCAACAATAACTTTACCTATTTTTAGCCCAAAAAACTCACTGTCCCAATGGAGCCCTTCTATTTTCATACTGGTATCTTTATTAACATTAGACTATCGGGATTCTCAGTTCCAAAAACATCTTTTAAACTATGAAGGAAATCCTGCTCATAAAAGAAATCTAAAACTTCCTTCATAAACTGTTGAGGGGTCAAGAAATCTACAGTACCGCTCTCACGGACTACCGGTTTCTCTAGGGGTAAAAAGACACTCTCATACCTATCAAATTTTCTCTCACTGATGAAATACATCAAGTCTTTAAATTGTAAGGGATACCCGTCAGCATGAATAAAATACCTTGCGAAATAAGGATCATAATAATATTCCATGCGATCTATTTCTACTAAAACTCCTATATGAGTAAAGCCACCTTTATAAAAAGGACGCTTCTCTACTTTAGGCAGTATACCCGATAACCCATAATTATAAGAGCGGTACTTTATTGTAAGGTCTTTCCTTCGATAGCCCTCAATTATCCATTTAAAAAACTCCGCATTTAACCCGCACCACCCACCTATTTCACGCTTGTTAAATTTTCTATATAAACTTTCGATATCACTGTATTTAACCTCTTCCGTATAGGGCTCCATAAACCAGGGGACAGTAGTATAAACCATACTTAATACCTGGAGCACATCATTAAACCCCTTAAGATCTTCAACGTCTTTTAATTCCTGTATAAATGGAAAAGGAGTCATATAATTCATCAACCTACTTTTTAAGGGAGACATCACACACTGCGCAACATCAACAAGCATGGGTGCTCATTTCCATACTCTGACTTCATTACATCTTGAAATGATTTCTGTGCCCATGAATCCAGCAAAGAATTTTCCCACTCCTGGGGCGTTAAAGATATAAATTCATGCTTTTCTTCTTTATCTATCCGTTTAGTTTTCATAGAGGAACCATAAACACTCAGAAAGGAAAAATCTCGCTCAATTACCATCTGTATAAGTGTTTCAAATTTTATCAGTTTACCTGCTGTATCTGTATAATACTTATTAAAATAAGGGTCTAAAAGATAACCGTCAGCAATGACCACCGTATGAGTAAACTCAGTACCACGTAGACCGTAATTATGTTCATAAGCGGGTATTTTATAAAAATCTAAAAGTACCAACATAAACTCTGTACATAAACCGCACCAGCCGCCTATTTCCCTTTTCTTGAACTGTGGATACAAAGACTCAATTGTATCCTCTTTCTTAATAAAATAAGGGGATGAATGAAACACAGGTATAAGTTCTGAAACAAGATCATTTATCAATAACAATGTCTCTTCAGAACTCTTGAGATTATATATTTCTTTAAGCGTTAACATCTTTTAATACCAATAACCCGTCTACAGGAAAAGAGGCCCGACCAAAAGGAGAATCACATACCGCTGTCCTTACTCCAACTGAAAAGAGTGCCTCATATCCATAAGGTTTTACATACTCGATAATATCCTCATTCATTCCCGGTCTATGCGTTCCTATCATCATGTGTTTCACGGTTCTATTTTTAAATGCTTCTTCCATACCTAAGAACATATCATATTCAGCTCCTTGAATATCAATATGCATAAGATCAATCTTTTCAAAAGAATATTTATCTATCAAATAATCTACAGTATAACACGGCACAGTAAGATTACCGTCATCCCTGACAGACTGCCCGTAATCAGAAGCAGGGTCAACCATCGAATAGAAGGAACATTTCCCCGTTTTCAATGACACGGCTCCATGTATTGGAATAGCATTAATTTGCTGTTCTTCAAAATGGGTCTTCATCCATTCAAAATGAGTAGGTTCTGCTTCAACCCCCAGACATTTATAGGAAGTAATCTCATGGTCAATAAGATTAAAATCAACTACACCGGCTAAAGCCAGGCACCAGTCACCGCGGCCAGCTCCCAGTTCAAAGAAATCTACATGACCTTTCAGAGATTTCAAAATATTAAGAAAAACCTGCTGCTCAATATAACCCTCTCCTTTTAGAGTAGGGTCATCAGTAGTCACCTTATGTGCCTGCTTATCTACAGCCTTTTTCTCCTGTGATATTACTTTCTCCATTTGAAAGTAGCCATACCACATCTTCTTCCACTCTGCTGGCGGAGTTCTATCGACATAGCGGAAATCTACATGAGAGAACTGCATCATTTACTCCTTAAATGTCCACATTTTATCATAAATTCCAGTTTTTCCCGCAAGAATATGATTTATAGCTTCAACAATAATTTCTACCTGATCTGTTATACACCAAACACTGGGATTTAAACAGCCATAAACTTCAGCCCTTCCCATACCTTGCTTATACAATACTTTAGTGTCTAAATAAGGAGCCCCAGGATTTCCTCTTATATTATATCCGGGTGCTACCACAACATAAGGTTTATTATACCCCATAGAAAAGGTGGCACTCCCACTCCACGCATGAACACTCGCCCGACTCTGAGATGTTAAAGCAAAGAACTTACCCAGAACACTGCCGGACTCATCATTAAAACAATTATAATCCTCCCACAATAAGCGGGTTCCTGCCTCTTCCATCCTTTTTAAATCGTCTATTGGAAGAAACTCTCTACCCCCATAGACAACAACAATATTCTCTAATTTCTTAGAACATTCTATAATAATATTTAAATCAATATTTCTTGATTTCTCATAAGTGCAGCTCGATACCGGATGAAACAATATTGCACCATTTAAATCAGAATCCTTAATATATTTAGATTCCTCCTCAGTGAAAAACCATTCTGGTTTGGTTAAAGGTGGTACTTCTAAGTCTGAAATGATCTGACTCAAACTTGCACCCTTAAAAAGTCGTACATTCTTAAAATCTTTTGTTACTTTAATAACATCTTTGACACCTGCATTAGCATTATTTGGTATTAAAATAATGTCATAAGAGTTTTTCTTTATTACAACATCTATCTTTTCTGCTGCTTTCATTTTATCTTCGATAAACATATTTTTAACAAAAGGATTTGCATGAAAAGGATTTCCAGTATACTTCAGTAAAAACACATCAACTTCATGACCTTTTTCTGACCAAATACGAGGCCAAGAAGTAGACCAAGAAGCGTCACCAAAGCCACCGTTAGGGACATATAGAATTTTCATTGTAGCCTATTAGCCTCTGTAAAAAATTTGTACTGTGATAAATCTGTATACGGATCAGCTTCAAGAACATTATAATCGGTCAACCACTGCATCAACACAAGGCCACGGGAGGCCTGCTCAGGGGTCATATAACAATTCCAACCGGCCATAACCATAATATCGTCCTGTAACGGCTTCTCATGCCTCCCATCAAACCGTGCTGCACGTACCCACTTGGAAACCTCCTCATCATCAGTAAGTATTACCCCTCCCCGTCCAATAGGAATGGATTTCTTTGCATGAAAACTTAAGCATATATAAACAAATTCTTTATTTAACAATTTTTTAATTTCATCAAACATACCCCGGGCCATATATTTTGCAGAATCCACTATACCTGTAGGATGCAATTCATACCATCCAATTTTCTGCCATCTATTATCATGATAAAACTTTACACGTCCACCAGCATGCACTATAGCGGAAGCTACGCTTGGATATGTTACAGCCGGAATTTCTATTTCAGGTAGTGTCTTCACTTGCAAAGAAGGGCACTGACAGCATAACGCCAAAGCATTACCACAACTATCTACCGTTATAGCATACGGAGCACCAGAATACTCTACAAGCACTCTTTCAAACTCCCGCACACTTCCATAAGCATCAATCATATTATTTCCGATTCAGACTTTCCCAGTCACCTTTCCTTAAATCATTCCAGTCGCATGTCTCCAAGTTTTCCCAATCGTACTTCTTTTCCTTTATAATTGTATTAAGAGTATCATTCAAATCATTCCACGTATCATGTCTGATTTGATTATTTTTTGCTGTCAAGAAATCTGCTTGTGCTATCTTTTTTAAATCTGGTTCATCCTTGACATATTCATCCCACTTAAAGTGCTCTTTTTCACACATCTCAAAGCACGCCCTAATCGATTCGCACACTATCTCTGATATTCTTCTCATTTTAAAGTCTCGAAAGTTCTGACATCTTTTCTGTATTTATACTCTCCCTTTTCAACACTTATTTTAAGTTTAGCATCAAGAGCATTACAAAGAGAGTGCCTCTCTTCATTCACTAAGCGGGATTTTTCCATTAGTATCTTGATTTTTTCCAAATCAGAAATCTCTTTAGCTTTTTCCTTATCCCAGTCAAATTTTGTCAATTTAATACAGGATGAAATTAGCCTATCCAAGAGATACCCGAATGAATCATTCTCCGCAATTGTTTCAAGCATGTTAACATAATCTTTATTTTCCATTCCAGCACACTCCTATATAAGTCCATACAGCTTTTTTATTACCAATAGTGATTATCTCATCAGTCTGAGAGAATATGATAGGCCTTTCAAAAAATTTACCCAAAAGTGAATTGAACTCCTCGTACGTGTATTCGTATTTATGAAATTCACGCCTCCCCTGAGACAGCTCTTCTTCAGGTAACTTTTTAGGAGTTGACATAAACAAAATTCCGCCAGGTTTCAAACACTTTTTTAAATTTTCTACAGCTAAAAGACCTTCCTCTTTACTCATATGCTCAATAGTTTCAAAGGAAACTATTATGTCAAACTGTTTATGTATATTAAGGATATTCCCTTGATAAAAACTTCCTCCATAATTTTTTCGTGCATAATCTACCTGATCCTGACTAATATCCACACCTATAACATGTTTACAATAGTCACTCAACATCCTGGTACCGTACCCTGTACCGCAGGCTATGTCCATTACTTCATCTGTAGGTTTAAGAAAACCTGTTACAAATTTATACCGGACTAAATGATATATGATATGAGGAAGATATCCAGCCCCGTTAGGTATATCAATACCTCTATGTGAAATACATGCACCCATATTATATCTTAACCTCTGATTTAATCCATGAAAACATCTTTTCCATCCCATCTCTAAGTTTCACCGACGGTTCCCATCTTAATTTCTCTCTACAAAGGCTATTATCGGAATTTCTACCCATCACTCCTATCGGACCCTGTATATTTTTAATGGTCAAATCAGTGCGGCCTGATATATCAATAATCATTTTAGTAAAATCGTTTATTGATATCATCTCCTCACTTCCTATATTTACAGGTCCGATGAACGTTTCAGATGCGAGTAATTTTAAACAGCCATCAATGGAGTCACCAATCCAACAAAAACTTCTTGTTTGATTTCCAGGCCCAAATATTTCGAGTACTCCATCATGTTCTGCATTAATAACTTTAAAAGAAATACCTGCAGGAGCTTTAGAACGTATACTTGAAAAATCATTATTTGGACAACCATAAATATTATGAAAACGAACGATTCTACAATCAACATTATAATTTCTATTATAAGCAAGGTACAATCTTTCACTGAAGAGCTTCTCTAATCCGTAATCGCTATCGGGGTTTGCTGGGTATGCAGAATCTTCCGCACAATTTGGATTAGAAGGATCCACTTGATTCTCTTTAGGATAAACACACGCAGAACTGCTGTATAATATTTTTTTATACCTTTCATGATTTTGTAAAACATTCAAATTGATTAAAGCAGAATTGGTCATTATATCACTATCATATTCCCCTGTAAAAACTTTTTGACAACCCCCCATATCAGCAGCAAATTGGAACACTTCATCAACTTTCTTATCTATAGAACTTAAAGCCAATGACCTTGTAACATTAACTGGAATACGGAGATCAAGATTTAAAACTTCGTCTGCACAAGAAACCCCATAGTCCTGCTGTTTCTTGATATCTACTACCCGTACCCAATAATCCAATTCTTTAAGTTTAATGGCCATATTACTCCCAATAAACCCTAAACCCCCTAGAATTACAGCAGTCTTATTCATACACTAACTCCTCCTCAAAAAATTTTTTATAACCTCTGTGATTATCATATTTATATTCAATAATCACTCCTTTTTTATTCTTCCACTTCACAACCCTATAACCATCTCTATGAATAATAGACATATCTCTATTATTCAAAGAATTATCTTTACAATATTGAATCAAATTTTTCACTAAAACAATCTTATTATCTTTTACAAATTTATACTCTTTATATTCTTGATTTCTTTTTCTACTCTCCGAATATTTTTTAACTCTTGGATCTGTTATATCTAAATCTTTATTCCACGCTTTTTGTTCTCCAGTAATTCCTTTATTCCATGTTTTATGTGTTTTGTAAAACTCTTTTAAAGATTCACTAATACTTTCTCTGACCTCTTCTGTATAAACATTTTTCTGGCCTTTATTCCAAGCCGTCAATTCTCCCGTTTTATACTTCTTTTTCATCTTTTCCCCGTATTTTTTACGAGATTCTTTAGATTGACATCTACAACCATCACCGCCAGCCGTTTTATTAGTTAAAGGTCCAGTCTTTATATCATGTCTACCAACAATTTTTATAATCTCAATCTCTTTTCTTAGAGCTTTCTCTTTTGTAAGATGTTCTAAAATTTTTATTATTATAGGAACTTTATCTTGCTTAAATATCTTATTAATAATTCTAACTTTATGCTCATTACAATAAGTGTTCTTACCGCCCATTTTCCTTTCAGATTGCTTTAAATGCCCTTTAAACCGCCAACCTTGGCCCACCCCTACATAAAAAGGTTCATACTTAAACTCATACTCACCGTATTTATAGACCCCAGGTTTTCTCGGATCTAAATAGATATACACATAAAAGGTTTTAGAAATTATTTTCATTATACTAACCAGATTACCCCCTCTTCATTAACTTCTTCAGCAAACGTAAGTCCCCACGTACTCTTATTCTTTTTATAACTGCATTTCTGATAGTTCCATTTAGGATCACCTACTTTAACACGGCACTTCCCGTTCGACCAGGAACTGGGATGCCTCCAATGAGTCATCGATCCTATATTATCAATTTCATAACCTCTCTTCATAAGGAGATGCACAAGGAAGGCATCTTTATGAAGTCTCTGCCATGGGTACTCCTCACAGTAAGCTGTAGTTTTAAACCACAAATCTCTATACATCAGAAGGAAGTCACCCGCCGCATTCGTAGGCCCGTAATTCTCTTCAAGATTATGCTCTTTGGGCAGAGGGAAAGTAACATTTAGATAATCCGGACTGATATCTATTCGAGCAGCCCGATAAAGAACATCCTCTTCTAATCTTTTCTTATTTAAGTTATGGACAAGATCTGGACAGAAAATGATATCAGAATTTGTACAACAGATGTAGTCCCCTGTTGCCCTGCGCACCCCGATATTCTTCGGAGGGTATTCAAGAAAGCCGTCTATGCTGCAGTAATACTTATGATATTTAGGATGAACTACATAATATTTAATGCGGTTATTAAAAATATTCTGAAGCTTTGTACTTACAAGAGGACGGTCAGGGTAAGAGTTCCACTCTACAAAAATGAACTCAGCATTAGGAAAACTTTTTATATTCCTTCTATAAGCAATTGCCAGCCGCTCATTAAAATTCCCGTCATAAGAGTCATTTCGACCTGTTACAATAAAGCTCAGTTTAGGCACTTTTATTCCTATTTATTATATTATTTAGTACAGTTTTTCCCGATTCTTCTTACTTCTATTGTCTTTCCTTCTTCAGACACCCAAATAAAAGGCAGAATACCCCAAGCATCCAGAATTATAGAATCACCTTCCATAGCATCTAAAATTTTTTCTGACTTCAGTTCATGAAAATGTCTCCAAGGTGTTGCAACAAAACAGACGGACTTTCCCTTAACACACTCATACTCTGAAAGAGTGAAAGTGACATTTTCGAGCCCTCCCAGTTCTTCTACTGCAGTCTCAGTAGCTGCAGGATCATAAAGGCTTAATTTTATCCCTCTCTTAGCAAGCGTTTTTACCACAGCTATTGCAACTGACTCTTCAACAACGGGCGTATCTTCCTTATAAGAGAGACCCAGCACTGCTAGTTCTTCAGTACCCTTTTCTTTCATATATCCCAGCAGAAGATTACTGACTCTCTCCGTTTTATGGTATTCATTGATCTTATCCGTGATATCACAAAAAACTTCAGTGACCCCGTAACCTTTCGCCGTATGTAAAAGTGCACGATTATCACGCGGCAGGCAGGGGCCGGCAAAACCGAGACCACCTTTGAAATATTTATGACCTACACGGGTATCAGATCCGACAGATTGTAGCACAACATCTGAATCTCCACCAGGCATCTTTTCACAGATTTCAGCGATACTATTAGCAAAGGTGATCTTGAGAGTTAAGTATGCATTCAGGGAGATTTTCGATAACTCAGCATTATGAGTAGCCATTCGATAAATAGGGGGATCATTGTCAGCAAGTCTCTTATGTATATCTTCAACAATTGCACCGGCCTTCTCATCGGATTCCCCGATGAGGATCATATCAGGATTGAGAAAATCATGAACGATCTTTCCCAGCGCGATAAAATCCGGATTATAACAGACACCAAAATCTGTGCCTAATCTCTTTCCGGATCGTTCAGCTATCCTGCCGGCAATTCGTGCGGTATCACCCGGTAGTACTGTTGAGGTGATGACGATCACATGATAGCTCTCTTTTTTACGCAGAGCTTCAGCAATTTCCAAAGCAGCTATCTCAACGTACTCCGTAGAAAAGGAACCGTCTTCCACACTCGGAGTAGGTACAATAATAAAACTGACATCAGAATGCAGAACAGCAAATTCTGTCTCTGATGTCGCTTCAATTCTTTTCATGTTAAAACTGATGAGTTCTTCTACATGAGGTTCGTATATAGGAGAATGGCCTTTATTTATTGTGTCAACAAAACTCTGATTTATATCTACTCCAATAACATCCCACTTCTTATGGGCAAAACAGGCGAGCATGGTGCTACCTAATTTTCCTAACCCGATAACGGATAGTCTCTCTTTTTGGTCCATAGGCTCCTCTTAATTAAATATGTCAACATAGTATTAAAAGATAATCACGCTCACTCTTTATAAGATTTGTACATGTAATAGGAAAGGATATTAGAAGATAATTAAAAATTAAACCTACTTAAGGCACAGAAAAACTTTAAAAGGAGTTGACTCCTGTATCAGATAAGATTATACTATAGATGAACAGAGTTCACATGAGACCAAGGGAGAAAATATATGAGAGACAAAAAAACAAGAAAATGGGACTGGCCTGACTTAGAAATTTTGGCTAAAGAATGCAGAGACCTTGGAATTAAATCTCATACTGAGTATCTAAAAAGATATAAGGAAATCAATAGAGCACCTAGAATATTAGGCCGCACTTATCCTGAGTATAACACATGGTATGAGTTTATTCGTCTTGGGTCTGAAAATGAAAGACCTGAAAAATTAGCAGAATTAGATATTTATCATCAAATCTTCTAACAGTAGTAGAAAAAGACCAAGACATTTTATTACCTCTTTCTAATTTTAAAAAAACATAATTTTTAAACATATTATACTCCCTTAAAAAGTTCATGCCATCTTTTGGCGACACTCTCCCAAGAAAACCTTTTTGAATTTTCAAGTCCTTTTTCTATCCACTCCTGCCGTTTATCTTCGTATTTAAGAAGATCGATACATGCTTTAACAAATTCTTCCCGATAAGTTTTACCGTAAGACTGCCCTTTAGTATAATCACCGACCATTACAGCAGAGTCATTTAAAATACTCTGTAAGCCGGCGTAATTGGAAGTAACAACAGCACACCCACTTCTCTGAGCTTCAATAGCCGTGATGCAGTTATGGACTATAACATTATTAGCAACATACGAATTATCTTCTTCAACTTCAAAATTATAAACAAAACCTTCATATTTTTCTTTTACCTTCTTAAAAATAGGAAAATAAACATAATCCTCATCCATTATGTAGTAATTATGGCCTTCTCTTTTATTGCACTCATGAAACAAACCAAGAAACTCAAAAAGATTCCTATTTTGATTCATAGAGCATATTAACCTAAATGCCGGAAGTGTTTCCCCCGTTTTTATTAATTTCCTCTCGCCCCTTTTTACGGCACTCTTGATATTGTTTTTATATGTCCGAAACAAAGAAGAAACACAGTCAAACTTTAAAAGGGCATCAAATAAATCAAGCACCAACCCCTCACTAGAGCATTCATAAACTAAAGCATCCCTATCTAATCCTCCGTCTCCTTTTATTAACCCTTTTAAAAAATGACTGAGATATGTTTTTGGCAGACTTCTTACCCATTGAGGTATCTTTTTTTCCTTAGCCCCAGAACCGAAATTTTCAGCAAAGAACCTACCCAAAATTGCAGAGTGGGTTACTACACAAGAGCTACTCAATTCATCTTTCGTATCTATGCGGTACTTTAAACCTATTTCATCTAATTGATCACAAATAAATTTTATCTCTTCCTTTTCATTCATATTTAGAGCAAAATTAATTATAGATTTCCCATCAAAACTACCCTCTGAGGTATACCACCCACAAAGACCTAAAAAACCTCCATTTATTAAAAAATCTTTAAACTTCGTTGCTTTCGTATGAATATGAGTCATACTCCCTTCAATTAAATCATCACTACTATAAAAAGAGAAATTCCGAGATTTAATATTATTTTTATTTCTGGGGTACACTAAAAAATCGCCCTTCTTTAACTCTTCAACAGTAGTCCATTCAGGAAGATAAGACATAAATAATTCAGAGCAGTCCACTTTTGAATAATATCTCTTACCGTTCTTACTGCTATAACAGTGCCCTTTAAAACACCTTTTTCCTCTTTTCCTACAAACTGTGTGACTTAACCTTTTACATCTAACCGATTCTCTTTTTATAGCAAAAACAGGATGTTCTCCCGTAATTTTTAAACTATCCATTAAATATTTCACATCTATTGAATAAATATCCTCTTTAACTTGACGGGACATTGTTTTTATAACTTTTTTAAACATACCGGAATGAGTATATACAGAGTCACCTTTTTGTATATCCTGTATATTTTTTCCCTGAGAAAAAGTCTTAATTTTTGTATCAGGTAAACAGCAGAAAACCTCTTCAAAGTCCGTAGGATAGGCCCACAAAGAACAGGCGAGCTGAGCCTCCGCTAAAGTTTTCTGATCAACTCTACCGTGATAAAAGACTCCTGGTTTTTTCATACCCTCTTCAATTTCTTTAATCTTTTTTAATCCATTTTCATCATTTTTTTGTTTGACAGATCTCTTCCATGTTTCCATACCATAATAAACATGAAGCTCCAACTCAGGGATTTCTTTCTTGATAAAATCGAAAAGATATAAAAGAGTATCAAGACCTCTATCTAAACTTGAGGACCAGAACATGCGGTACTGATGCCTCTTGATATCTTTATTATCATATCGGTCAAAATAGATACCGTTTGAGGTCAAAAGCATCTTACTGTCATCAGTAATACCATGATGATTCTTAAAGAAATCCCAGTGCCATTTAGAAAGAACGCAGTATTTATCCACCTTCTCCTGAAAGAGCTGATCCTTCTGGCTGAACAGCCAAATATCATGCACCATCACATAAATTTTACCTGCTCTAACATTATATTTCAGAGGATCAATTGTCCGGCTGGAAATGAAATAATCAATATAATTCTCATCAACAAATTCATGGAAATGACTGTAATGAATATACCGGATATCTCCATCCCACATCTCTTTTATAGGGATATCACAGAAGGAGATGACGCGATAACCAAGCTTATCAAACTCGCGGGCCAGACTAATCTGCCAGATTTCACTCCCGCCTATACCGCCCTTCTCAACGTTCTCAAAGCTCCAACGCTCCCAGCTCGGCCCTGAATACAACACAATTGTTTTCCGGCTATACTTGGTCTTTAAATAGACCTGAGTGCTTTCATCCGCTTTATGATAAGAACCGTGATCTTCCTTCTCCAGAATCTTCCGGCTTACTGCTCCAAAATGAAAAATGAAACTCTTATAGGTCTGAACAATATTAAAACCCATTTTACGGATTCTTTTACAATAATCGATATCCTCTCCGGAATTAGTGAAGGACTCATCCAGGTACCCTACTTTCTTGATTACTTCCAGAGGGATCAAAGTCGCATAAAATGCAACCCACTCCTGCTCCTTAATTTCTGTGATGTCAGATTTATACTCATAGATTTGCGGGATTATAGGTTCAATATCCTCATAAGTATTTATTCCAGGTAAAAGATCTACCCCTCCTATGTTTACATCGCGGGAATGAAGCCACCCTTTATCGCAGTTACTGAACAAACCGACAGCTCCAATACCCTCAGTACAGGCCTCAACCATATTCCGGAGCCAGCCACGGCTTACTATGACATCATCATTCAATATCATAGCATATTTTGAAGTTACCTTCTTTAAACCGATGTTCACTGCCTGGGCAAAAGTTAACTTTGGTTTCCAGACAAGATCAATATTCTTCTGTTTCTCAAGGAACTGCTGCATTTCCTCGTTACCGTTATTCACTATTATCAGACGGTATGGAATTTCCGTACATGCCCGGATACTGTCCAGACATAATTTCATCCCTCTTATATTCTTGTAAGTAGGAATAACAATATCAACAACACTTTCTGCCGACCCTATCTCTCGGAACAACGCAGCCCATTTCTGACCGATAACATCAATAGAAAAATCTTCAGCAGCCACCTTTGCTCTCTTACCGAGCTGCTCCCGGAAAGAAGGAGTGTTCTTCAAAAGAGTCAATCTCTCCTTCCATTCCTCCGGGGTATCCGCAATTAAAAAGGAGCCGGGATGCTTCTTAGCCACCTCTAAATAGGCTGGTAAAGGCGAACATACGACAGATTTACCGAGAAACAGCGCTTGGGTCACCCTATTTGCACTTTTAGCAGGCTGTTTTTTCCAATTAGCAGGAGCAATAATAATGTCAGCTTTCTTCAAATGATCGAACCAAGTGTCTCTGTTCCATTGAATATTTGCATTATCATGCTCATGAATAGTGAAGAGTTCCATACCCAAATCATTTATGATATGACGTAAATCTTCAGCCATCCATGCGTTACCGCCGTAACCACAACAAAAAACTTTTAAAGGTGTCTCCATGATTCTCTATTTATTATCCTATAATATTAAGTTTGACTCCTGCATTACCGATACTAATCTTCCGTATTTATTACATATTCTTTCGTTGTTTTCTCACCTACAATAATAACTTTATTTGAATCTGGAATTATTTTTATATCAGCACCCCAAATAGTTTTTTTTGTTTTTTCATACCCCTTATCAACTTTTTTAAAAAGTTGCAATAATTCATTACTCATATGTACTTCTTTTACAACTTCTTCATTCTTCTCGGTTTCTTGAAAAAAATCAGTTAACTTTTCAAACATTTCATTTTCATTCATTGTGCTTCTCCTTTTCAAATCGTTTCAAAAACTTTCTTTCTTTTACTTGCCAGGGATCAAGGGTCGAAGTACTTGTATACTTTCTTACCTCTCTTTTGGGCACTTTATCTTCTTCTTCTACAATTTGAATACCCCATATATCATCATGGACAATATGAGGACTGCCCTCTGCTTTCATTGTGGGCAGAGTTTTACCATTTTCCCTTATCCTGAAAACGTCTCCCGGTTTTAAATAACTCATCTCTATCCGGGTCCATCCGTCCTCAGTATCAATTTCTACTATTCTATTCTTATC
>VAPA010208845.1_pt1 | contig 24889 bp, 22 predicted proteins | sample 3395041 | NCBI WGS metagenome assembly VAPA01 (sample SAMN08290432, study PRJNA428436) | hydrothermal vent metagenome | isolation source: Deep-sea hydrothermal vent chimney | place: Indian Ocean: Southwest Indian Ridge | depth 1973 m m
CAGGGCTACAACATAACGGTTATCAAAAGGAAAAACTACAAACATGAAAACCGGACATTTCTATTTTGGTAAAAACCGGACATTTCTATTTTGGCTTGACACACAAACAAAGTTTACTTGAACAACCAACAGCTTTTCTGTTACAATTAAACAGGCAATTTAACCCGTTAGATAAAGAATTGTGATTGTGATTGGTGAAAAAAGTATTTCTAGCGAGGTTTCCCTGCCTTGTACGTGATAGGTGGCAAACTTGAACCTTCAATTAGAACAGTTAGGGAGTCAGAGTAAGACAAGTGTGAGCGTCCCGGATTTTCGGGAAAAGCCTAATCTTGCCTTCAAGACACCCACCTATAGAAATAGGGATTCAAGATTACTGTCTACACGGCAAGGTGGGTTCCATAATTCAGCAATTGCTGAATTAATTTTATTTTTTTTGGTCTCGACAGTTAAGATTTATCGGGTAAGGACAAAAATAGACATGACTGGTAAGCTTTATAGCCCCGTATATCCTGTTAGAAAACTGTTTAATAGTTTTTATTCTAATAGGGTAATTAATATTTTAAGTACTCTCATCCTTATAAAAATCCTTTTGTTTTTAAAGGATTTAAGCGGGGTTTACCCTATAGCAACGCGCAATCTGAATAAATTTGTCTTGCCACCCGAATAAGTCTCTTCTGTCAAATGCCATATAGGGTTACTGTTATTTGTAGCCTTGGAGGTCGGGGTAAACACCCCGAGGCAGAATGGAACTTTTTCAATCAAATAGAAGCAATACTAACAGAACTGCTCCCCTTGCATGGAGGATGCAGCCAGCCTCTTTAGATGAATTCACAGGACAATCCCACATACTCGGGCATGGCAAACCTCTAAGAGAAGCCATAGAAAATGACTCTATAGTATCCCTTATACTATACGGCCCCCCGGGGACAGGCAAAACAGCCCTTGCCCGGATAATTGCACGGAAGACAGAAACGTCCTTTTTCTCACTTAATGCTGTTACTGCCGGCATAGGCGATATTAAAAATGCTCTGAAAGAGGCTGGTAAAGGGCAAAGAGCCATTCTATTTATAGATGAGATTCACAGATTTAATAAACTTCAGCAGGATGCCCTGCTTCCCGATGTTGAAACCGGGAAGGTTACACTTATAGGGGCTTCAACACAAAACCCTTTTTTCTCGATAATACCCGCTCTGTCTTCAAGGTCTATGATTTTCCAGTTTTTTCCACTTAAAGAAAACGAGATCAAAATATTAATCAATAGGGCGTTAAAAGACAACGACAAAGGTATCGGCAAACAGAATATAAATTTATCTCATGATGCCTCTGATTTTATAGCCAGAACTTCTGAAGGCGATGCAAGAAGGGCATTGAATGCCCTTGAGCTGGGGAGTTTTATTATTCAAAGCACAGGGCGTAAGACCTATGACATTGATCTGGCAAAAGAGGTCTTACAGAAAAAGTCCCTTTATTACAACGAGGACGAACACTACAATACTATCTCAGCATTTATCAAAAGTATGCGGGGTGGAGATCCGGATGCAGCCCTGTACTGGATGGCAAAAATGATAGAGGCGGGAGAGGATCCGGCATATATAGCACGAAGAATGATCATATGTGCTTCAGAAGACATTGGCAATGCTGACCCAAGAGCGCTCCAGATAGCAGTCGCCACAATGAAGGCGGTAGAATCAATTGGCATGCCCGAGGCACGAATACCGTTATCACAGGCAGCGATATATATTACAATGGCCCCTAAAAGTAATTCATCCTATATCGGAATTGAAAAAGCCCTGTCAAATGTACGGGAAGAAAGAATAATGCAGGTGCCCTCTCATCTGAAGGACGCCAGTTACAGCGGGGCAGACCGTCTTGGAGCAGGTATAGGGTATAAATATCCGCATAAATACAAAGGTCATTCTGTGGCTCAGGAATACATCCCGCAGAAGAAGATATTCTTTTATCCTTCCGGAGAAGGCTATGAAAAAATAATAAAAAAGCGGCTACATAAAAGGAGGGTTATATAATGATTGAAAACTTATTTCCCTCTCTTGCCCTTGCATTTGGTTTTGTAGGTGGTTTTATTCTATCAGCCCTTTATTTTAAGGGAACTGCAAGAAGAAGGCTGCAAGATGCTGAATACAAAGCCCAGAGAATTCTGCAAGATGCCAAGAGAGACTCAGCGACTATTGAAAAGGAAACAGAGCTGGCTGCCAAGGACAAAATTTTTCATGCTAAGGCTGAAGTTGAAAAGGAACTAAAAGAACAACGCGTTGAGCTTAACAAACATGACAAAAGATTGCGTCATCGTGAGGAGATGCACGACAAAAAACTAGAACTGTTTGACAGAAAAGAACAAAACTACAACAGAAGAGACAAAGAACTCAGCAAAAAAGAAAAAAACCTTAGTGATAAAGATCTCCAATATGAAAAACTTTTAAATGAACAGCGTGAAATGCTCGATCGTATCTCAGGTTTGAGTTCGGAAGACGCTAAAAAAGAGCTTTTGAAAAGAATAGAGGACGAATCCCGGTTTGAAGCTGTAAAGATTGCAAAACGAGTTGAAGACGAAACCCTTGAAACAGCCAACAGAAAAGCCAAAGAAATCATTAGTCTCGCCATCCAGCGTTATGCAAGTGATTATGTAAGTGACCACACAGTTTCAGCAGTCAACCTGCCGAACGACGAGATGAAAGGCCGGATCATAGGGCGGGAAGGCAGAAATATCAGAGCTCTGGAGGCTGCCACAGGTATTGAGCTAATTATAGATGACACACCCGAATCTGTACTTCTATCCAGCTTTGACCCTGTAAGAAGAGAAATAGCCAGAATATCGTTAGAACGTCTTATAGCTGATGGAAGAATCCATCCCGCCAGGATTGAAGAGATCGTTGAAAAGGTCACTAACGAAATCAAAACTACCATTAAGGAAGAAGGCGATAAGGCAGTTTTTGATCTGGCGCTGCACGGCATACATCCTGAACTGATAAAACTTATCGGGCGGCTTAAATACAGGTCTTCCTATGCTCAAAATGTGCTTCAGCACTCCAGGGAAGTAGCTTATCTGGCAGGCATTATGGCCGGGGAGCTCAAGGTAGATATGAAACTTGCAAAGAGGGGCGGTATTCTACATGATATCGGCAAAGCTGTTGACCACGAGTTTGAGGGCTCACATCAGGCTATCGGGGCAAGCCTCGCAAAAAAATACGGAGAGAACGATAAAGTGGTCAATGCCATTGAGGTGCATCATGGAGAAGGAGACACAATAACTGTTGAAGGGGCTCTTGTGGCAGCTGCAGATGCCCTTTCCGCTGCAAGACCCGGTGCAAGAAAAGAAGCCCTGGAAGGTTATCTTAAGCGACTCGAGAAATTAGAGGAAATAGCAACATCTTTTAACGGGGTAAACAGGTGCTATGCAATTCAGGCAGGCAGGGAGATAAGAATAATCGTAAAACCTGAGGAGATTGACGACAGTCTCTCTGCTCAACTTTCAAGAGATCTGGCAAAAAAGATAGAGGAAGAACTTACTTATCCCGGACAGATCAAGGTTACAGTAATCAGGGAATCCAGGTACGTCAAGTATGCAAGATAATCCGTAACCTGTTACACGTAACCCGTTACGAGTTACAACTTTTATTATGAAGATTCTATTTATAGGTGACATTGTAGGGGAAGCCGGCAGAAAAGCTCTAAGAGATGGAATGCTTAAGCTGGTTGAGCAATTTAAGATAGATTTTATCATTGCCAATGTAGAAAATTCTGCCGGCGGGTTTGGAATAACCAGATCAGTAGGAGAAGAACTCCTCTCCCTGGGCATTGATATTCTTACTTCCGGCAACCACATATGGGATAAAAGGGAAGCTGTTGCCTATATTGCTGAGGAGAAAAGGTTACTGCGGCCTGCTAATTATCCCGAGGACGTTCCAGGCAAAGGAAGTATTATTGTTAATACTTCCGCTGGAGAAAAAGTTGCCGTTCTTAACGTCTCCGGAAGGGTGTTTATGAACCTGGTGGACTGCCCTTTTAAGACTTCAAAAAGGGAAATACTGAAACTTAAAGAGCTTACTAATATAATTATCGTCGATTTTCATGCCGAGGCAACTTCTGAAAAATCTGCGATAGGATGGTTTCTTGACGGTGAGGTAAGCGCTGTTCTCGGTACTCATACTCATGTACAGACAGCAGACGAGACCATACTTCCCAATGGTACCGCATTTATAAGCGATGTCGGAATGACCGGACCAACAAATTCAATAATAGGGATAAAAAAAGAACAAATATTAAAGAAATTTCTTACTTGCATGCCCGCTCGTTTTGAAACAGCGAAAGGGACATCAATTATTTCTGCAGTAGTAATCGATATAAACTCAAACTCCGGACAGGCTGAAGACATACAGCGATTACAGGTAAGGTTTCCCTGGTGAAACGCAGATAATCAAAGATTATTTACACCTGCCTGCAGGCCGGCAGGGATGATCTCAGATACTTCTAATGAGAATCTGTACTAATCTGTGAAATCAAAGAGAGCGGCTTTTTTCGGGTCTCTTTGATTTACCCCATTAAAATGTCACGTTGCTCTCAGTGAGGATGATAATAAAATTTCTTCTGAGCTCTCACATGGTTATCCCCTGCGAGGACTATAAGCAACCAGAGGTCTTCGGGGTGAACCTTTTTGATAGAAGGCCCACCTGCTTTCTTGCGAAAGCAAGAGGGGGGGGTAACGGGGTTTACTTTACTGCAGATTTGAGGGCCTTACCTGCTGTAAATTTGGGCACTTTTACAGCAGGAATTTTTATCTCTGCCCCGGTTTGCGGGTTACGGCCTCTCCTGGCCTTTCTTTTTGTAACAGAAAAAGAGCCTAAACCTACAATTGTAACTTTCTCACCTTTTTTAAGAGTCCTGGTAATTCCTTTGATAAAAGCATCAATAGCTTTTGTAGCAGCTGTCTTGGATATTTTAGAATTGCCTGCGATTATATCAACGAGTTGGGATTTTGTCATGAAAAAAAATCTCCTTTCTAAATTATAATGAAAACTTCAAAAAAAATTTACCATGAAGCAAAAAAAGATAACAGGACAATTCGAGCTTTGTCAACAGTTTTATAAAAATCATTAAACAAGACCAAAACTTATTCAAAATAATTTTGTCCGAATACAGCGTTATTTTATTTTTATCGGTACTGATTTTCAACTATCTGCGGGAACATACCGAATTATTTAAGCAGTTCTAAATACTTTAATGCCTCATCGCTTTTCTCTTTATTCACGGTGTTTTCTGAAACAGTCTTAAAATGCTTTTCCGCTTTTTCCGTATCTCCTTCCCTCAGGTAGGCATTAGCAAGTTCCCAATGAGCATCTACATATTTCGGGGCGATATTCACGGCCTTGTTAAATTCATTAATTGCAGCGTTGTTTTTGTCCAATTTTATATATACAAGGCCCAGGACATAAAAATGCTGCGGAAAATCAGGGTATCTTATAATGGCCTTTTTAAGTGTATCAGCAGCTTTAACATAATCCCCTTTTTTGAAGAATGCATAGCCCAGGTTTGAATAAGCGCTTTCAGGGTTTGGGTAAAGAGGATTTCCCAAAGCATGTTTGAAATTTTTGATAGCCATGTCCCAATTCCCCAGCCTAACGTAAGCTACTCCCAGATTGTTTAGCGCCTCTGAGTAATTGGGGTCTATTGAAATAGCACGCCTGAAATATGAAACAGCTTGCTTATATTCTTGAAATTTCCGGCTTATCAGAATCAAACCTATGGCGTTGAGGGCCTCTTTGTGCTTTGGGTCCACTTTAATGACATTCTGAAATTCTACAAATGCCTTGTTGAGTTTATTTGTCTGAAAATAGGACAATCCAAGCTTATAGTGGGTTTCAGCCTTTTTACGATTTTCTACGCTTGGAGCAGTAGCACACGAAAAAAAGAATATAAAAAAAAATAAAAAGAAAAGCGGGTTTACCTGTCTTACTATAATTGCTGAATCAGATATATTCTCTGAGGCAAGAACACGCGTCGGCAGCAAAACTTTTAAAATTGTTCCGGTCATAGGTTTTCGTTCCTCCTCATACTTCTGGGGTATAGATTAAACCTTAACAAAAAGAATAAGAGAATTCAAGAGCTATAAACACATTCAGGACGCTCCTCCCGGAGCTAATAGTTTATGGCTTTCAGTCCAATCCGCTTTAGTAAATTACAATCCATAACTTATTGAGCATGCCTGACATCAAATGACCGAAAAACCGCTTTTCAAAAATCTTCTGAAAAACATACACCTGGACTAAATATTGCTATTGTTTAATTCAAAAAAAAATATTGTATTCACATGCATAATATGGTATATATTATCAAGATGATAAAAAATATTTATATTAAGATTAGTTTTTTATTGAAATAGATAAAACATTCTGATAAACTTTGTATCAGTTAAACAGGTTATTGCCTTTAGTCAGCGTTTTAACTCTGTCCCGGGCAACGGGACTAAATATTAACCTTTAAAAGGAGGAGGGTGGAATGGCAGCTAAGAAAAAAGCTAAGAAAAAAGTGGCTAAGAAAAAAGTTGTAAAGAAAAAAGTTGTAAAGAAAAAAGTGGCTAAGAAAAAAAGGAAACCAAATCCTGCGTTCATGAAGCCAATGAAAATCAGCAGTGCTTTGTCAGAAGTAGTTGGAAGCAAACCTATCCCAAGGACTGAAGTTGTCAAAAAGTTATGGGCATATATCAAGAAAAATAAACTTCAGGATAAAAAGAACAGGAGAAATATTAACGCCGATGCAAACCTCAAAGTTGTATTCGGTGGTAAGAAAACAGTTTCAATGTTTGAGATGACCAAACTGGTCAGCAAACATTTAAAGTAAAACAGCAGGAAAAGATTAATTTTTACTTAAGGCTGTCCCGCACTCATCCGGTTTTCCGGGTCTGGATGCTGGACAGCCTTAAAATATTGCTGGGACGTTTTTATCCGCATGCCTGAGGCATGTAAACCTTAATCTGATTTACAGCTAAGATCTTAACGTCTTTTTTTCTTTGTGACCCTGGATTTTTTGGCAGGTTTTTTCTTTTTAACTTTACTAATGGTTTTGAGCGGCTTTCTGGCAGTCTTCTTCTTTATTGTTTTTTTCACTGACTTCTTTTTAATGGTTTTTTTAACTGCTTTTTTCACGCGCTTCCTGGCGATCTTTTTCTTGACGCTTTTTTTGAAAGATTTTTTTGAAACCTTTCTGCTCTTAACCGTCTTTTTCTTTGATTTTTTTACAGCTTTTTTCTTTTTAACTTTTCTGACAACTTTTTTAGCCGGTCTGCTTTTCCCTGGTTTCAGCTTTTTAGCCGGCTTGGTCTTCCTGACTGCCGGCTTTTTAGCCTGTGTTCCTTCCTCAAACAGCAATGCCTTGGGGAGTGACTTTTCAAGTATAGCATTTAGTTCAGCGGCATTTTTAGGGGCATATCCCATTGCATCATTATTAAAATATATATAAACATCCTTACCAAGCTTAAGAAAGGCTTTTATTCTCTTTGCATCGTTTTTCAGCTGCTCCAGGGTATAATTTGTCGAATAACTCCCAACTTCACCATGTCTCCGTATATATACAAAATCTGCAGTCAATGGTAAATCATCAATAAATTTGGGCCAATCAGCCATGCAGACAGCAATGTTTGAGGCTGACAGTATTTTAAAAACTTTCCTGTTAAGCCAGCTCTGATGTCTGAACTCAAATACATGCCGCACATTATACGGCTTTATAGCCTCAACGAAATCTTCTAAAATTTTGAGATTTGATCTGAAATTCGGTGGCAACTGCCAAAGGACAACTTCTAATTTTTCCATAAGAGGCGCTGTTGTATTGAAAAAAGTTAAAAGCGGAAGTTCAACATCCTTAAGCTTTTTTAAATGGGTAATAAAACGGCTTCCTTTAAGACTAAAAGAAAACCTATTGGGGGTTTCCCCATACCACTTTTCAAATGCCTCTTTTTTAAGCAGTCTGTAAAAAGTTACATTAAGTTCAACCGTATTAAGTTTCTCTACATAAAAAGAGAGCCATTTTTTTTGAGGCATATTCTCTGGATAAAAAGTACCTCTCCATGAATCATATAAGAAACCGCTGCATCCAATCTTGTATTTAGGCATATGTTTGTAATTATACACAGAAAACTGAAAAATTCAAATTTATTTTTTTTAAAGTATGAGTTTTTCTTTATAAATAAAGTACTTACAGCGAAAAATTTTAAGCCGTTAAAGTTATTCAATTATTCCACCTCCTACAACAAAATCTCCATCATAAAAAACAGCACTTTGACCCGGTGCAGGTGCCCACTGAGGGTTATCAAATTCCACTTTAACTAATTGATTTTCCACAGGAATTATAGTTGCAGGCTCTTCCTGCATAGTTGAGCGTATTTTTACATGCAGTTTTTTTGAGCTTAAAAGAGAATTAAATGAAATCCAGTTTAACTCTTTGACTTTAAATGATTTTTTCAGGGTATGCTCTCTCTGGCCAACCATAATTGTATTGTTCTGCCTGTTTATATCTATAACATAATAAGGATCTAATGTTGGGACTCCTATTCTTTTTCTTTGTCCGATAGTATATAAGGCCATACCTTTGTGCTCGCCGATTGTTTCTCCTTTAACATTTATCAACGGCCCCGGCCTAAATGATTCCGGAACTAATCCCTTAATAAAATCAGCATAATTCCCATTGCCGACAAAACATATCTCCTGACTCTCGGGCCTTATCGCACTTGCAAGTCCCAGCCCCCGGGCAATTTGCCTTGTTTCATCCTTTGTTAAATCTCCAAGAGGAAAAACTGTTTTCATAAGTTCTTCCTGCCTCATTACATATAAAACATACGACTGGTCTTTTTTTGGATCAACACCCTTCAGTAATAAGTGACGCGTGACGCGTGACGAGTCACTGGAAACAGAACTTGCTAACCCGTTACCCGTTACTGATAACCCGTTACTGTGTTTAATTCTTGCATAATGTCCTGTTGCAACCAAATCCGCCCCTGTTTCCTCTGCTTTTTTAAGCAAATATTTAAATTTAATAAACTTGTTACAGAGAATACATGGGTTTGGTGTTTCCCCGGTAATATATGACGTACAGAATTCTTCAATTATGTGTCTATAAAAATCATCTCTCACATCTATTGTGTAATGCTCAATCCCCAGCTTACCAGCAACCTCTTTAGCAATTTCAATAGTTTCCACTGAACAGCACATATTTGGATTTTTGGTATTCCTCTGGTCCCACAATTCAAAACTCAAACCCTCTACTGCAAACCCCTGCTTTTTAAGCAAATAAGCTGATACAGAGGAATCAACTCCACCGCTCATCGCGACTAGCACTTTCACTTTAAAATCTCCTTCAACATATCTTCATATAAAGAACTTTTTTGATTTTAACATAAAGTCTGATTACCACGTTAGAAATTACAAGTGTTAAACAAGTAAGCAGCGAGTAGAGATTTTAAACTCTAAAAGTCTTTTTTTCTCTCTACCTGTCATAGCGAAGCGGATATCCCGACTTTTCGGGGCTACCTCCCTGCCTGCCTTCAGGCATGTCTACTTTCTTTAATGATTTATGTTATATTTTCTTATATGGAACGACGACTTGATGACGCAAAAAAATACTTAATGAATACATACAGCCGCTCTTCAATTACTCTTAGAAAGGGGCGGGGGATGAAAGTCTGGGATTCTGACGGAAAAGAATATCTGGACTTTGTAGGGGGGATCGCTGTAAATTGTTTGGGTCATTGCCATCCAAAAGTAGTAATAGCAATTCAGAAACAGGCGCAGAGACTTCTTCATGTTTCAAACCTCTATCAGATTGAGCCCCAGATTACACTTGCAAAACAGCTGATTAAACATTCTTTTGCTGATAAAGTATTTTTCTGCAACTCAGGAGCTGAAGCAAATGAGGCAGCGATAAAACTTGCACGAAAATACGCAAAAGATCATATGACTTCTGATAAATACGAAATTATAACTGCTTATGGTTCATTTCATGGCAGAACTCTTGCTACTCTTAGTGCAACCGGGCAGGAAAAATTCCATAAAGGTTTTGAACCATTGGTTCCCGGCTTCAAATATGTATCTTTTAATGACATCGATGCCCTTAAGAAGGGCATTTCAGAGAAGACTTGTGCTGTAATGCTCGAACCGATTCAGGGAGAATCCGGTATCATTATGCCTGGAAAAAATTACTTAAAAAAAGTTCGTCAGTTATGCGATAACCACGACCTTCTTCTTATATTTGATGAAGTTCAGACCGGTATCGGAAGAACCTCAAAACTATTTGCTTATGAACATTTTGATCTTGAGCCGGATATTATGAGCCTTGCTAAAGGACTTGGAGGCGGGGTTGCCATAGGGGCTATGCTTGCCAGAAACTCTGTAGCCGCAGCTTTTCAACCCGGTTCTCACGCTTCAACGTTTGGTGGAAATCCTCTCGCATGTTCAGCCGCTATAGCGACACTTGAAACACTGCTTGAGGACGGCTTTATTCTCGATAACTGCAATCGCATGGGAGAATACCTGGTAAACAAACTGAATGTATTAAAAAAACATTTCCCTTCCCTTATAGTGGAAATCAGGGGGCTGGGCCTTATGATAGGCATGGAAATCACAACAGCATGCGGGACTATAGTGGATTTGTGCGCTGAGCAGGGAATTCTTGTAAATTGTGCGGAGGGTAATGTGCTGCGCTTCACACCTCCTTTAATAACTACTGAGAAGGAACTCGATCATTTACTGAATGTACTCGAAGATGTTTTGGGCAGGATCTCATAAAACCAGGGCAGGAAGCAGAGATCCCCGTTAGAAATTTATAATTTCTAACCAACGGGACTGGCAGAGAAAATTAAGGAAAACTAATGAAAAATAATTTCTTAACATTAAAAGACCTGACCCCTGAAAAAATAAACAATGTCCTGACAAGGGCATCAGAGTTTAAATCTCTAAAAGATGCTTCTTCCTGTCCGTTAATAGGAAAAAGCATAGGGCTTTTTTTTGAAAAAGCCTCAACAAGAACAAGAATTTCTTTTCAGACCGGGATATACCAGCTTGGCGCTCAGGCGATCTACGTCAATACCAGTGAATTACAGCTTGGCAGGGGGGAAACCCTTGAAGACACCGCAAGAGTACTTTCACGATACCTGCATGGCATTGTAATTAGAACTTTTGCCCATGAAAAAATAGAAAAATTTGCCATGAATGCCTCTATCCCTGTTATTAATGGCCTTACAGACCTTCATCACCCTTGCCAGGTGCTCGCAGACCTTATGACAATAAAAGAGAAAAAAGACCTTATTAAAGACATTCGTATATCATACTTAGGGGATGGCAACAATATTGCCAATTCTCTTATTGAAGCTGCATCACTAATGGGAATCGACCTTAATCTTGCCTGTCCAAAAGGATATGAACCTGATAGCACTATTTATCAAGAGGCTGTTTCCGGAGGAGCTAAAATAAATCTGACAGCTGACCCTGAAGAAGCTGTCAAAGACAGTGACGTGCTTTATACTGATGTATGGGTAAGCATGGGACAGGAAATCAATGTAGAGAAAAAGAAAAAAGCGTTTCAGGGATATCAGATTAATAAGAACCTTCTTTCCAAAGCAAAACCTGATGCGATTGTTATGCACTGCCTGCCCGCACACAGGGGAGAAGAAATAACAGATGATGTAATTGATTCTGAACAGAGCGTCGTGTTTGATCAGGCCGAAAACAGGCTATACACTCAAAAAGCTCTCCTTGAAATGCTGATAAGCACTTGATAAGCAGCTTAAATTTGATGATTTGCCCTGACGTTTTGCTTAGTACCGTAAAATGCAAAACATTTTACTGAGCAAACCGAAACAACAGGGATAAACTGTTTTTTTGAAACGATTACACAGATAGGTAATCGACTTGATCCCAGCAGGCTGGTAATATCTTTAATCTGCGCAATCAGGATCGTTAAAAGTTATTAACGGTCTTATTTTTATCTTGACTTTTATTAACTACTATGGTAGTTAATAAAACAATGAAAACGATAGTTTCCAGACTGCTGAGCCTCGGTTTTTCAGAATATGAGGGCAAAGCTTATATAGCTCTTCTGAAAGAAAACCCTCTAACTGCCTATGAAATATCGAAAAAATCAGGGATTCCAAGTTCAAAAATCTATGAGGTTGTTAAAAGGCTTGAATCCAGACAAATTGTACAATCTATTCACGGAGAACGTTCAATGATGTTTATTCCAACATCCCCTGATGAATTCATAGAAAGATTCAGAAGAGCCACTGAAGACAATCTCGAGGATGTTCAAGCTGAACTTAACCGTTTTAAAGTCACCATGGACACGCGTTACACCTGGCATATTAATGACTATGATGGACTGATCTTAAAGGCAAAAAGAATGCTTGACACTTCTAAACACACTGTGCTTTTTTCAATATGGCCCAGTGAAACCGGTGTACTCGCAGAATCAATTAAAAAAACAGGGGCCCGCGGTGTACAGATAGCGATTGTACACTATGGGGCGACAAACATTAAATTCGGACAGCTCTACAGGCACCCCGTGGATGACACAATATATGCACAGGATGATTCCAGAGGGTTTACCCTTGTTGCTGATTCAAAAGAAGTCCTTATGGGCAGACTTTACGGCAGTGAAATAGAGGCTATATGGAGTATGAATAAAGGGTTTGTTATGATGGCTGAGGATTATGTTAAACACGATATATATGTTATGAAGATTATGGAACGATTTGATCCTTTAATGAGAGAGAAATTCGGGTTCAGGTATGAAAAGCTCCGGGATGTGTATAAAGACGAGGAAATAAAGAAATAAAGTTTTTATTTGTATTAGTTATTATTTTGTGTTTACAGTGTTTATCAATATACAGCATCTTTCATAATTACTTTAATTTCTTTGTTACTTTTTATACGCACGAAAAAGTAACCAAAAATGCGCTGAAAAACGATGCGAAAAAATGATTATTGTAATGTCTTTGAAGAAATCTGCATTACAGGCAAAATTCAAATCTTGTAGGAATCTTCCATATGGTTGATTCATTCTTGATAAATTTAAAATATATTTTGTGACAGCCATCCGAAAAATCATCTCTTTTGAATGCAGCATCCCAGCCAACAAAAAAATTCTTATACTGCTTTCCTTCAAACTTAAAGTGCCTGGCTACATCAGGCCTGTTATATTTAAAATCCGCTTTTTGTGACATTTTATTATCAAATACAATATACAGCTCACCATCGATGGGAGATTTTTTGCTCATATTTACTGCCCATCCTCTTAAATATAGTTCCCCGGAACTATCCTCAATCATCAGCACCTTTTTTTTAATAAACATCCTGTCGTTTACAGCATCAACCCAGTATAAAAGGTTGCCTTTACTGTCCACATACTCATTGTCTGCCCATAAAAGGAAATTATCCATACTATGAGCCTTGTTGCTTGCATTTAGCCATTTCTCATAAATTCCAAAGAAATACGGACCGACAGACCTGTAAAATGGAAAAACTCCGTATCTGACAGAAAATTGATTTTTTACAATAGACAGAGGCGGATTCTGTTCAATCATCAGCGCTATTGCACTGACCAATCCTGTTCTGTCCACTCCCTTATTACAATGAATAAGCAACGGTCTTTCACCATTTAAAAGAATATTCAATATAGCGGTTAATTGCTGAAAGTCTGGAAGATCATGGGGTGAAATTTTCACATCATATAATCGTACATTATGCTCCTCTGTGATCGCTTTCTCTCTTTTATACCATTGCTCATCCCATTTGCCTCTTAAATTAATTATTGTTTTAATTCTGTTTTCTTTTATAATTTTTATCAAATCCTTACCTGATAGTTGCGCACTTCTGTAAACCCTGCCTTCAACAACAACATCAAATCTGTTATCTATAAAAAAATAATATAGAATTAAAAAAAATAAAAATAACGTAATGCCTAAGATTACATTTTTCCCTGATATTTTCAGTCTTTTACCTGTATGTTCTTTAATGATAAATCCACCTCAAATATTCCATCAAAATAAGAATATCTTATTCAATAGGGGTTGTAAAAGACAAGATACTTTTATTAATAAAAAGTATCCGGAATATTTTATTGTAAAGAGATACTGGTCGTAAACCCTGGGGCAAGCCTGCATACCTGCGGCATGTAAACCTGACCGGCACCTGTCTGCCGCAGGTAGAGGCAGAGCAGCAGGACATCCGGACTTCTAACCGGGCAAACAGAAAATACTGTATAATAAATCTATCTTTATGCAGCCCAAAAAGGTAAAAAAGAAAGCAAAAAAGAAGCAGCCTGTCCAGATTCTGGAATTTGCAGGGGTCTGCCTTGTCATGCTCATATGTATTGCCATGCCTCTGAAAATAGTACATATCTTCAGCGGATTTCTGGGCAATATGCTCTATTTTCTGGTGCCGAAAAGGCGTAACATAGCGGTTGAAAACCTGCGCCATGCCTTCAGGGAAGAAAAAAACGAGCTGGAAATAAGAAAGATCGCCCGCAAAAGCTGTAAATCATTTTTTCTCACGTTTTTAGAGATGATGAAGTTCCGTAACCTTCTGAGAAAACCGGATAAAATTAACAATTTCAAAACCAGGATAATAAACCTGGATGAGTTTGCTTCAAAAATAAAAAGTATTCATGATAAGTCAGGTGGATGTATCTTTGTAACCCCGCATATAGGCAATTGGGAGCTTCTCCCTTATATATTCTCAATGTTTGAAGTTCCTCTTACAATTGTTGCAAGGCCGCCTGATAATGTTTATATTGAGAAACTCATATATTCCAGCCGCGTTGCCAGCGGTCAGATGGTAATTCCTAAAAAGAACGCTCTTTTTGCACTTCAAAGAGTGCTCAGACAGGGTACATCCATAGGACTGCTGCCGGATCAGAGCACAATGAAAGGGATTTCTGTCAATTTTTTTGACCGTAAAGCTACCAATACCCCTGTTCCGGCACTACTTGCAATAACTTATAAAAGACCGATTGTTGTTGTGGCATGCTGCAGAAAAGCAGGGAACTACCAATATGAGTGCCTTGTTTGTGACCCGATATGGCCTGCCCTGAACCGCAATGGTAAAGAACCTGGAGAGAATAAAGACAGAAAAACTGAAATTTTCCGCCTGACAGAAGCTATGAATCAGAATATGGAGTCTATTATAAAAAAATATCCGGGGCAATACCTGTGGATGCACAACCGCTGGAAGACATATAAAGGTAAAAAAGAATTTTTGTCTTAAAAACCATTTATGCTTCATAGCGTCTGACCATTTCACTTTTTTTACATTGATTGCAATTGCCTGACTGTCTAAAAATCCTGTATCTCCCGTCCCTGCTCATACAGGATATGTTAAAATATAAAAATGAAATCTTTTATAGTCGCAATTTCCGGTGCAAGCGGGGGAATTTACGGGCTCAGGCTTATTGAAGAACTGCTTTTATCCAAATACCGGGTTTATCTTTGCGTTTCAGAGCAGGCATTATCAATCTTAAAAACTGAAACAGGTGTCAGCTGGCATGGCAGGTCTGCCTCTGATATTGAAAGGAAAATACAGAAATACTTCTCTTCAAAAAACGTAAAATATTACAATAATGACAACCTGTATGCTCCGATCTCAAGCGGTTCTTTTCTTTCAGATGGGATGTTTGTTGTACCATGTTCAATGAAGACCCTTGCTGGCATAGCCAATGGTTATGCAAAGAACTTAATTGAAAGATCAGCAGATGTGATGCTAAAAGAGGGCAGAAAGCTGGTTCTTGCGCCGCGTGAGACACCGTTCAGCGCCATACATCTGGAAAATATGCTAAAGCTTGCAAAGCTTGGGGTAAAGATAGTGCCACCCGTGCCCGCCTTTTATTATAAGCCCAAAAATATCAATGAAATCGTAGACTTTGCTGTGGGAAAAATCCTTGATAATGCTGGAATCAGGCATAATTTATTTAAAAGATGGGAATAATCCTGTCTAAAAACAGTTAGTAGCCGGATCTTATCGTCTTTCTCTTCAAAAACCTTGTAAATCCTTTAAAAATTATGGTTTAATATCATGCTATGAATAATATATATCTTATAGATGTAACAAACAGGGACGGGGTGCAGACCTCTCGCATACTATTGAGCAAACTTGCAAAAACAATGCTAAATATCTATCTGGATGAAATGGGGATATTCCAGAGCGAGATAGGCTTTCCTACATTAACACACGAGATTAATTATATAAACGGCAATCTTGAGCTTGCCAAACAGGGCGTTATCAACAGGATGCATCTTGAGGGGTGGTGCAGGGCTGTTAAAGAGGACATAGAACTGAGTTTTAAAAATTGCCCGGATATCAAGCATCTTAATATATCTATATCCACATCTGACACAATGATTCAGGGAAAATTTCAGGGCAGGAAAACATGGAAACATATTCTTGATTCGATGGTCAGCGCATTAAAAACTGCAAAATCCCTGGGCGCAGAGACTGTGGGTGTTAACGCTGAAGACGCATCAAGAACAGATGTTGAAAGACTCATTGAATTTGCCCTGGCAGCCAGGGAAAACGGCGCAGATCGTTTCAGATATTGCGATACTCTCGGAGCAGACGACCCGATAACAATATATCAAAGGATAAAACATATAGCGGAAGTAATAAAATACCCTCTGGAAATGCACTGTCACAACGATCTGGGCATGGCTGAGGCAGTATCTGTCGCAGGCGCACAGGGCGCCATTGAAAGCGGAATCGATACCTATATAAACACAACTATTAACGGTTATGGCGAACGGGCAGGCAACTGCGACCTCGTATCGACAATACTGGCGCTCAGATACTCCCACGGATTCGAAGAAACAGCCCATCTTGATGAAAATATTGATTTGAAGAAGTCATGGAAAATTGCCCGCTATGCTTCATATGCCTTTAATATTCCCATTCCGATAAAACAGGTAGGTGTTGGAGCAAACGCCTTTGCCCATGAATCAGGCATACATGCTGACGGTGCCTTAAAAGACAGGCGAAACTATGAACTCTATGACCCTGAAGACGTGGGAAGAGGAGTGCCTGAACTGCTTCAAACAGGCAGGGTTATAACCACCGGTGAATATGGAGGGTTAAAAGGATTCAGACACGTCTATGATAAACTCGGCATTCATTTCCATGATGATAAAGAGGCAAGAAAAGTTTTTGAGCTTGTTCAGTATGCAAACCTGCACACTCAAAGACCTCTTACAGATGATGAATTGAGGCTTATTGCGAAACATCCTGACATAACATGTAAAGTCCTTACAGTTACTCCTCTAATTTCAAAAAAATAATGCACAAGATAACTCTGATCCCTGGAGACGGGGTAGGCCCTGAAATAACTCAAGCCACAATAAGAGTCCTTGAAGCAACAGGCGTGTCATTTGAATGGGATACCCAGAACGCAGGCGAAGACGTATTTAAGCAGGAAGGAACCCCTTTGCCTGACAGAGTGCTTGAATCAATTAAAAAGAACAGGGTCGCTATTAAGGGTCCGATAACAACACCTGTTGGCTCCGGATTCAGGAGCGTCAATGTACTTTTAAGACAATCCCTGGATCTTTTCTGCTGCCTGAGACCGTGCAAAAGCTATGAAGGGGCAAAAACAAGCTATAAGAACATTGACCTCGTTATAGTGAGAGAAAATACTGAAGATCTATATGCGGGTATTGAGTATAAAAAAGATTCAGAAGGCGCAGGCTCGATCATTGAGCTTGTCAAAAAAATAACGGGCAGAACAATACGCCGGGATTCAGGGATAAGCATAAAACCTATTTCTGTTTACGGTTCTGAACGCATTGTTCGCTATGCCTTTGAATACGCCAGAAAACATAATAGACGCAAAGTAACAGCCGTGCACAAAGCAAACATAATGAAGCACTCTGACGGACTGTTCCTGGAGGTCGCAAGGGGAGTTGCCGCAAAATACCCGGACATTGAATTTGAAGATAAAATTATTGATAATATGTGTATGCAGCTCGTTCAGAAGCCCGAACTCTACGATATCCTCGTAATGCCTAACCTTTATGGAGACATTGTCTCTGACCTCGCCGCTGGATTAATCGGAGGGCTCGGCCTTGCTCCAGGCGCAAATATCGGCAATGAATTTGCTGTTTTTGAGGCTACACACGGCAGTGCGCCAAAATACAAGGGCCTTAACAAGGTAAATCCTATGGCCATGATACTCAGCGGGATTCTGATGTTAAAGCATATCGGAGAATCTGCTGCTGCTCAAAAGCTGGATAATGCTCTTGCTTCTGTTATAAAAGAGGGTAAATCCGTTACCTATGACATGAAACCCGCCAACGATAATCAGGCTGCTGAAACCACATCCGGCGTAGCCGATGCCATAATCAGCAAAATAGCTTAAAATTAATATATGGAATCTTTTTTTATAGGCGCTCTAATTATCTTTTTCTGTCTTGTCTGTATCGCTCTGCTGTCGAGTTCTGAAGCAGCTTTTATTGCTGTCAGCAGAATAAGGTTGAGGCATCTCATTGACAAAGGTAGTAACAGCGCGAAGACCGTTCAGAAAATACGTGACGAGCACGACCGTCTGTTTAGTGCTGTAATTCTTTCAGGAAATTTATTTACTATTCTTGCTACGTCAATCGGGACAGCCCTTGCGCTCGATTTTTTTGGTGAAGATGCCGGCATAATAATCGCAACTATTGTTATGACTTTTCTTACAGTTGTTTTTGGTGAACTCACCCCAAAAACCTTTGCCGTTTCTCATGCAGAGGGGGTTTCGCTAGCCCTGGCAAAACCAATCGATATATACATTAGACTTATCTCGCCTCTGGTCTGGATTTTCAATAAAATCTCAAATTTTATAATTCAGCTCTTCGGAGGAGAAGTAAAACCTTCTCCCCAACTTCTGACTGAGGACGAAATGAAATCAATGATCAATATCGGAGAAGAAGAAGGCACACTTGAAAAAGACGAAAAAGAAATGCTCCATAATGTTTTTGAATTTGGTGATACAAAAGTCTCTGAGGTAATGGTGCCGAGAACCGAGATAGAAGTCATTTCTGAAAATGCCACTGTTGCAGACGTACTTGAACGCGTATCCACAAAAGGTTTTTCACGCTATCCTGTCATCAGAGAGACCCCGGATAACATAATAGGGATAATGTACGCCAAAGATATATTAAGAAAAATGGCAGAAGAGGAAGTTGATCCAAAAATATCTATAAAAACCCTTATAAGAGACGCCTTTTATATTCCTGAAAGCAAAATGGTAACAGCACTTCTTGATGATATGCAGAAAAACAAATTTCAGATCGCGATCATTGTCGATGAACACGGAGGTACCGCCGGGCTTATAACACTTGAAGATATTATGGAAGAGATCGTCGGAGGCCTTCAGGACGAATTTGAAGCTATAGAGGCTGAAAAAGAAGTTGAGATTGTCGATGAAAGTACATTTGTGGTAGCTGGTTCCACCGGAATTGATGAGATCAATGAACTTGTAGGCGCTGACCTTAAGAGTGAAGAGTTTCATACTATAGGAGGATTTTTATTCGGACTCTTCGGCCATCTTCCCAAAATAGGCGAACAGCTCCGGTATCACGGATTACGTCTACTTATCCTTGAAATGGATGGGAAAAAAATAGAAAGGATTAAAATAACAAAAATTTAATCCTGCCGAACGTCCGGATATCTCCTTTTAAGTTTTTCATGTAATCTTTCAGTTTCCTCTTTTAAATAATCCGGATAGTAAAACCTGACAATATTAATTTTTAAGTGACAAAAAGCATTAATGGAGTTAGAATTACCTTATGAATGGCCAGCTCGTCACAGAAGATAAAATTCCTTCGTACAGGATAATTGAAGAAAATATCAGGCAAATCGACAGTAACATTATAATTGCCCGTATTTTTTATATGTTTAACAGGCTTACATACAGGTTTCAATTAATCAGAAAAGATAAAATGTGTATGATAGAAATTTCTAAAAAACTTATTGATAATTTGAAAAACGATAACCCGGCATCACAGCAGGAATTAACCGATATTCTCAAGTCTTGTCTAAAGGGGCCCGGCTGCTGGACTGAAGTGGAGAGGTAGTATTGCAGGGTTTAACAAAGTAAAACTTGGCCCTCAATTTTTTTGTGTCAGTTTGTAGTGTAAGTGTCAGTAAAAAGATTTTACAGACACTAATCACTTACACTGGCACTGTTTTTTTTACTCGCAACTATTTACTGACCCCTGATTCCTGTTCACTGATGGCTGCCTTTGCTTATTCCTTTATCCTCAGAAACATATAGCTCCCGGCAATGCCGAAAATGGCAGGGCTGAACCACGGAGCAAGTTCAGGAGGCAGTGCTCCTGTGTTGCCAAGAGACATACTTACTGAAAAAATTGTCCAATAAGTCACTATAACTATAAGACCTAATCCCGCAGCCCTTATTCCTCCCCCCCATCTGCTATTTAAAGCAAGGGCTATCCCAAACATAATCATAATAAAATTAACAAATGGATTGGCAAGTTTTCCGTAAAGCTCTACTACATACATGTTGTTTTTAAAACCCGCTCTTTCAAGCCTTTTATAGTAGGTATAGAGCTCGGCAAAATTCATCTCCTCAGGTCTTTTTATTTCCTCTATAAAAATCTCCGGTTCTTCCAATGCCGAAAAAACAAGACTGCTGTGCCTTTTTATGCTGTTGAGATTAAAATCAAAAACCGTAACATTTTTTAACTCCCATTTTCCGTTAATCCATTCTGCCTCATCCGCCTCAATCCTTTTTGTTAACTTAAAAGAAGAGTCAAAACTGAAAATACTTACTTTTAAAATTTTATTCTTGTTTTCAACAAAGTCCCTGATACGAATTAAACTCCCGTCAAGGCCCTTAACCCACAGAACACCTTCTCTATAAGTAATCCTTGATTCCTTCTTGAGAATTTTCGTGCTTCTAATCCAGGAAGCCTTACTCGTTGCCATCGGAACAATTGTTTCTCCAAAAATCATGACCAATATACTGATTACAATTCCCAGGATAAGGAAAGGTGAAAAGAGTTTTCTTGTGCTTCCACCTGATGCCTTTATAGCCACTGTCTCTTTCCACTTAGATGCCATCCCGACGGTAAAAAGTATTGCAAGCAGGGAAGCTATAGGAGATGCGAACAGGAATGATCTGGGCGCCTGCAATAATAGATACTGAAACACTAAATTAACAGGGGCTTTTTGGGCATAAAATTCATCTACTTTATCAAAAAACTCCGCGACTAATAGAATCGCCGTAATGCTCAAAAAACAGATTATAAAAAACTTAAAAAATTCTTTGAAAAAATAGCGCAATAAAATCTTCATGGTATAAACCTTTTGATCCATGATCCTTTTCTTATGATGGGCCTGTCTTTACATGCCATGTAGAAGAAAAATATTGCTAATACGGTGAAAAGGATATTTGGTGTCCAGCCGCCCCAGAGTGGAGAGAGTTTTTTCGCTTTTGCAAGGCCTTCACCTAAAATGAGTAAGACATAATAAAGTATAAGAATAATCAAACTGAAGGAGAACCCCCCAAGACGCCCTGTTTTCCCGATCCTTGTTGAAAGAGCAGGTCCGAGAAAACCGAAAATCAGACATGCAAAAGGGATAGCAAGCCTCCGGTTTAATTCAACCATCCATGTTACATTGCTTTCCCTTCCCTTCCATAGCTCGATGATTCCCCTTTCATTGGGTTTTAATTTTTTCCGGGACTGAATAACCGTTGTTAATGCAAAATCGTATTCAGTGAAAGTAGCTTCCGAAGAACTTCTTTTCCCAAACGTATGTAGTCTGCCGTTACGCATACTCAGGTTTATGGTCCCCTCTTTAGGGTTTGAATGAATCGCACCCTCTTCAGCAACAATTAGCAGGGGTTCTTTCGTATCCCCTTCTCTGTAAACAAAGATACCCCTGAATCTGTCATCAGGCAACATTTCTTTAACAAATATGACCGTTCCCTTGAAAACAGTAGTGAATGATTGCTCCTCAAGAGCGACAGAGGCTTTTTTTGCAATTGTTTCATATACTGTCTTTTTAAAAGCCTGTATGCTTTTGGGTAACAGGTAAATGCTGATAAAAAAAAGTATTAAAAAACCTATAACTGAAAGTATTATTGCCGGGCGGGATGTTGACCAGAAACTCATACCGCTTCCCCTCAGTATAACCATCTCATTATCTGTTGACATCCTTCCATAGGTCAGGAAGACCGCTATAAGAATCGCCATAGGGATTGCCAGAAGAAAAATTGACGGCTGAAGAAACAGGAAGACCTTGAGGAAATCTGTAATCTCGGCCCCTTTCCCAAGAATAAGCCTTGAGAGCCTTACAAACTTTTCCATGAAGAGCACAAATGACAGAAAAGAAATTACAATCAGGAAATTCATGACAAGTTCCTTAAATACTGACCTGTGGATTAACATGGTTTCCACCATATAAGGGCTGTCTTCCTCAAACCAAAGGGTGCAATTAATGTATTGTCTTGTGGTGAGGAAACAAGTTTTTTCTTCAGAAAATTTGTGAGTATTTCTTTTTTTCCGGCTGTAAGTTTTATTTTCAACCTGTGCCCCCAGAAGGCCAGGGCTTCATCAAAATTATCAAATGGCTGATCAAGACTGTAATTAAATATATTTATATTTGCGGAAATTTTATGCATATGAAGGAATGAATATGTTTTTAAATAGTTGCTTTCAGATATATACTTTCTTTTAAACAGCTTTGGATAAAGTTCCCTGTAATAAAACCTGTTCCACTCCCCTGCGTTCTGTATATAGACTACGAATTTTTTTGCCATTTTAGAAATATACCTGAGAAACACTGCATTACAGATCAGATTGTGAGGAAGATTCGCACAGATAATCATGTCATGGACCTTCAGTTTTGAATGTATAATCCCCTGTAATTCAGCCCCCTTCCAGCCCGTATTATACGACCTTATATTTTTAACACCGGCCTCCCTCGCCCTTTTCAGCAGTAGTCTATACATCCATTCGGAAGGCTCAATGGCTGTAACTTTTTTAGCAAGTCCGGCCAGAGGGATTGCCAATGCACCGCATCCTGCACCGATATCCAGAACACTATCGCATGTTTCCAATAATGGCGATAACGCGGAAACAGCTTTTTCAGGGTAATCGCTGCAGTCCACAGCCCTCGAATACCAATGAGACCTTTTTTTATCCCACTGCGTCGTCATCAGGTATGAATTATAACAGCTAGCAAGATTATTTTTCATCTTACATAAGCTTACTTTTCTATTGTTTTTTATGTAAAATAGAACGGGAATAAAAAAAGATTCCTGAAAAACTATGATAGATATAAAAATCATAAGAGAAAAAACCGATAAAGTCATAGATGCCCTTAAAAAAAGAGGAGAGGGAACAGCCATTCTTGATAGAATACTGACCCTGGAAAACGAAAGAAGAAAACACCTGAAGACCATTGAAGAAAAACGTGAACGCAGAAACAAATTATCTGATGAGATAGGGGAACTCAAAAAACAGGGAAAAAACGCGGCAAGCCTTTTAAGTGACGCAAAAAAGGTCTCTGATGAAATATCAGAACAGCAGGAACATCTACGGGAACTGGAAAGTAAGAGTTTACAGGAACTCCTGGTAATACCGAATATACCGCACGAATCCGTACCCATTGGAAAAGATGAGACAGAAAATTCCGAGGTAAGGGTATCAGGGACAATTCCTGAGCTAGACTTTCCCCATAAAAATCACTGGGAGATTGGAGAGAACCTCGGGATCCTTGACTTTGAAAGGGCGGGGAATATTACAGGGACCAGGTTTGTTTTATACAAAGGTGCAGGCGCAAGGCTTGAAAGAGCGCTTATAAACTTCATGCTCAACCTTCACACAGATGAGTTTCACTATACAGAGATATTTCCACCGATACTCGTAAATAAAGAATCTATGACAGGTACAGGCCAGCTTCCGAAATTTGAAGATGATCTTTTTAAGGTTGACAATGAATCAAAGGGTCTTTATTTAATTCCTACCGCAGAGGTGCCTGTCACCAATATCCATAAAAAAGAAATTCTAAAAGAAGAGAACTTGCCTATTTATTACACCGCATATACCCCATGTTTTAGGCGTGAGGCAGGCTCACACGGTAAAGACACAAGAGGACTTATAAGACAGCACCAATTCAATAAAGTGGAACTCGTAAAATTCGTAAAGCCTGAAAACTCCTATAATGAGCTTGAAACCCTTACAAATAACGCCGAAGAAGTCCTGAAAAGGTTAGGACTTGCATATCGTGTTGTCTCTCTTTGCACTGGAGATCTGGGATTCGCCGCAGCCAAAACTTACGATATTGAAATCTGGTTCCCTGCCCAGGAAAAATACAGAGAAGTATCTTCCTGTTCAAATTTCGAGGATTTTCAGGCAAGGCGGGCGGATATAAGGTTTAAACGCAAAGGCAAAAAAGGCACAGAATTTGTTCATACTTTAAACGGTTCCGGCCTTGCAGTAGGACGCACATCCGCAGCTATCCTTGAAAATTTTCAACAGCAGGACGGTTCTGTTATAATACCCGATGTTTTAAGGCCTTATATGGGAATTGATAAAATAGTTAAGAATTAAAAATCCATATTTTTTTATTTTTTATTTATTCCCATTCTACATCAATTGTAAACTGATAGCTGTCTCCTGTTAACTGTATTTATTTGGAGAGGTGGCTGAGTGGTCGCCCGTCTCGCCGAGAGCGAACGAGGCGGAAAAGCGGCGCTGAGATGAAACTGTTTTGAAAATATTGGAGGGGTGGCTGAGTGGTCGAAAGCGGCGGTCTTGAAAACCGTTGTACCGCAAGGTACCGTGGGTTCGAATCCTACCCCCTCCGCCATTTCATACATGGCTCGCCCTCTGCGAGGGCTC
>VAPA010821678.1_pt1 | contig 24758 bp, 17 predicted proteins | sample 3395041 | NCBI WGS metagenome assembly VAPA01 (sample SAMN08290432, study PRJNA428436) | hydrothermal vent metagenome | isolation source: Deep-sea hydrothermal vent chimney | place: Indian Ocean: Southwest Indian Ridge | depth 1973 m m
CTAGCAGAAACTCGTAGAGAACTTGAAGAGATAGAAAAGGAAGAAGCTGAATAATACTTAGGAATGGGTCACAAGACCCATTCCAAACATTTCTCTGTACTAAATTGAGGTTACTTCAGGTTCTCGACGTTCGTACTCGCCTTCACCCTGAACAGTCACTCTGATTTTCTTCTTATCGCCTGGATTCATGCGTTGCCATGTCCAAACCATATGTGAACCCCCATCGTCAACTGCGACTATTTCTGGCACCTCATCATCTGGGTCTGTTGAAACATACTCAAATCCAGCTGGAATCCAATCTGTCACTTGTATGTTCTCAGCGGTAACCTCACCATTGTTTGACACAACGAGAACCACAATATATTCGCCCGCCTCACTTCCCTTGTTGATTGCCTTCTTCGTTGAGATGGCACGTTTCTTGTAAACCACTCCAAGTTTATGACCATCTTCCGGACTCTCAGCAACTGAGGGGATTCCTGCTGGGTATGTGTTTGCGGTGCAGATGATTGGTGCTGGATACTCCTTCTCAGGACGGTTCCGCCAAGCCATGACCGCGTAATTGATCTTGAGGCTCTCGCCTGGTTCAAGTTCGCCTACTGAATCCTTCAAGTTTTCAGCCCTAAATGTCATCTTGTGTGGTTTCTCAGGGTCTTGATCTTCAGGATCAATAATGAACTCATATGGGCCTGAGTATTCTTCCCCTCTAATCAAAACAGAAATATGTTCACTTGTGGGCGGCATGATATCATCAGGCAGATTATCCTCTACTGTTATTTCGTTAAGTTTTGCTGACCCTTTGTTCATCACTTCAATAGTGATCTCAACTGGAGTCTTATCAAAACTAGCAACTGTAGGAGGGTCGAATTCTTTTGAATATTCAATGTGATAGACTGGAATCTTTTGAGAATCTTTCTCAACTGTGCCCATTACTCTCTTAGTCGTCGATCTCACAGGTGTGTATTCTAAATCCGTTGTGCATTTCGGAGTAGACTTACTACTGATCTCGAAGGAAGAACTCCATTCTTGATCAGGTTCCAATTCAATACCAGGTGATTCATCTATCATCTTCTGCTTCTCGCCGCCATCTTCTGGGGTGAGATAGACTACTGCTTTGTCGAGTCTTACTATCAAATCACTCTCGTTTGAACATTCAAGGGTACACTGCCAAGTGTTTGGTTCAGTTTCTGCAGTTTCTATTCCTGAAAGGAATTCAGTTAATGCAGACATGTCTGGATCGAGAACAGACCTCTGTTGACCTTCACCACGATAGGTAATGACAACATCCCCTGCATTTTTGAATTCTGGGTCTTCTACCATTCCAGTTGCACTGATTACAAGTTCTGAAACCTCACGTGGATATATGATGAAGTCTTTCCAGACTACCTGTTTCGTTCCCTCATCATACTCTGCATTTCCTGATTTCACGGATACTATCTGAATATCTGAGAGTTCAGGTGGGATGGTCTTATTGAGTATGATATTATCTAATTCACCATCTGTTTCGTTGTTGATTGTGAGCGTTATTTTGACTGGATTTTCCTTGCCCATCACATAAGCCCAGTGTGGCTCCTCAGTTTCGACAGTTCCACATGTATCGAATTTTTCAGTAAATGTGATTATGGGCGCTTCTACAGAAACTCCATAATTGGTTTCCCACTTTCCACTAGCATCAACTTCTCCAGCCGCTAGTGTTTCCTCATCGATATCTGTACTATCACGACTTTCTCCAAGGAGAACCTTAACATTCCAAATACGACTCTTATCGGATATATTATTGACACTCAAGACACCTGAAATCTCAACGCTGGTCAGCTCGTTTGAGCCACTAAGCTGTGTCTTCTCCGTTTCTTCGAGGTCAATTACAACCTTCTTGCGTTCATTCTCACTCATTCGGTGCACACTCGTAGTCTGCATTCTTGTCTGGGCATTCGTCTAGCTTAATATTGACAGTACAAGAGAATATCAGTTTAGCTCGTATCTGAACTCGTTTCCTGCTGCCCAGCTTAATTGAAGAACCTGATTAGGTTCCATCACAACTGGGATGATTCCTTGACCAAACTGCTGAATATACTTTGAGAACTTCTTTGTGTCTTCATCCGAAGACCATCTCATGGGAATTCCAACCCTTGGCTTTGCATCTATGCATAGACTCACTGCATCTTTCACAGGGAATACTCCATCGCCCCCAATTGGGGTGATGAGGACATCCATATCCAGCTGTTCAAATGGTCCTCGTATAGTTGTGTCACCCAGGTATCCTACTTTCATGTTTCCAATCTCGATGTATAAACCGAGATTCTCCATGCGTTCTCCACTCTCTTGATCGATTCTTGAGAGCGCGTATGGAATAAACTTTACATCAGGAATCTCGTAGGGGACCTCTGGCTTAAGCTCATGAAGTAACCATGGTTTGACACCCTGATCAGAAACTTTCTCACCTGTTTGTTTGTTACCGAGGAACCACGCCTTCGAATTCACTGCGATGGTTGCTGCGTTTCCAACTGCATCATCTGCTTGATTCGTCGATACAACCACTCTGGCCTTGAAATCATCTGGAACGATATTTTCTCCGTCCCAAGTTCCCGGATTCAAGAGGACAATAGTCTCGTTGAATTCGAGTGCAAATGATGTCTTACCAAAGTACGTAATCTTGAGCAACGAATCACTTCCCGTCAATATGAACTGGTACGTCCGAACCAGTATGACTGCTGCAATAGAACCCCGAATCTGTTACTTAAAAGGTAATTTCGAACCTATGCCGTTTCTACCATGAAAAACAATCACAGAGCGCGTTTCAAGACGGGAATAGAAAAACTCCGAGACACCGAGTGCTATCTTTTTATGATATAGTCCGGACCAATATTCAGAGGTCCTACCATTCCTCGTATATTGTGTAGAGAGAGTTGGGATAATTGCTGGAAAAGATTCTCACAGAGAAGTTCAGACGAACACTGAAGATGATCTTCACTGATATCACTAACCAACAAGACAGAAGAGACGAACAAGAATTCTCAAAGGATGAGGACCGCATAAGGGAAAAGCTTCTAGATACTATTGACCAATTTCCTTCTGATATTCTTCTAGAACAGGATTTTCGTCTAGCTGCGGTTGATGGGTCTGGTACTGACAGCTTAATGACACTTGACGATATTCGCATACACCTTCTGAGCACCTCAGCAGTAGTTCTAGACACAAATACACATTCAGAAAATCTGTTCGCTCCATTAGATAGAGAGACCCTAGAAGACGAATTAGGCGAACAGCCACAAATAGATAGCCACTGGCATTCCGGTGTTCGTAATGATGCGAGAACCAAGCTATCTGATTCACTGGCCAACATTTATCCCTTGAAAGATATTGCAGCTCTTACACTGCCGTTCTTTCGCGATTACACAGGTGGCCAGATTTCTTCGTTCTCGGATTTCACTGGAACTGACTTCGAGGAACATGTCCCACGACTCAGAGATATGGAATCGTTGATTTCAAGAGAGCAATACTTGACGAATCCAGCGGTACACGAAGAACTTCGAAAAACAAGTGAATATGCTGCCATCCGCAAGATCTTAACAAGCGACCTACGGCCAAAATACATCTTCATCGATGGAGCAATGTCCGTCTTCATACATCACGTTAGGCACTACCCCTCCATGCCTAGTGGATTCATGCTGCGTGAACTCTGTGAACTAGCACGACAAAAAAATGTGATTCTGTGTGCTGTAAGCAAGAATCACACGATACCTTTTGCTCACCGTATTGCGAAGATGGCGAGGGATAAGTTTGGTGAAGGTACAAAATGGTTCTGCCAACTTCCATGTAAAGATGATCCAGGAGGAGGTCTACATATTTACGAAGACCGGACCTATATCCCTCCAAAGTTAGCAGTACCTTATCTCTACAGTTTCTCTAGAGATAACAGGCCTTCCCGAATTGACTTTGATAGAGTTTGGTGGCTACAGTACATATTTGTACCAAACGATCCAATTTCGACACGCGCGAATGAAAAAGCTCTGTTCGCTGAAATCGAGTTCATGTCGAGAGACGCAAGATGGTATGGCTATCCGGCACCTCTGGCATTGGCACATAATTCCTGCAAACTCAGCTACGAAGACCTTCGACTAGCCAGAGAAGTCTGCGATGATGTATTGAAAGAGCTAAAACGGGATGGTATCAAGGCTGAGCCTCTTAGAGCTGATTATGATTTATGATGATAAAGGTGTAAAAAGATGAGTTTAGATAGAGAAAAACTAGGAGAACTTTATGGAAAGGTGGGTGGAGGGAATCAAACCGCACTCGAGATTATCGGTAACAATCGTGACATCAGTGTAGGCGAGATATTCATGATATACTCTCATCGTGATGGCCATGAGCGGGTCTTCTTCTTCAGGGTCTTAGGTCTCGAAAACTATCTCCGCCAAGTCGATAATATGACTCGGGTGGCTAGTACACTCATGGTGGAAGGTGATGCATATCTCTCAGGGATTGAGAGAAACATGCTTCTCACAATAGGTGGGAGAATGTTAGGATATGCGGAGAAGATAGATGATGAATGGACCTTCAATTCCCCTAGGAGACTTCCCGACCACTTGGCTTCAGTTTATCGACCTATTCCAGGTGTTACTGATCCGTTCGCGAGAGAAATTTTGCATCAACAAATCTCAGGGGAAATTTATGTAGGTGATTTTCAGATTGGTGAAAAAACACTCGATGTGCCTGTAATGCTCCCTCTGGAGTATCTTCCTATGCACGTGGGTATTTTTGGCTCAACGGGATCAGGCAAGAGTAATCTAATGATGGTCCTCATCAAATCAATGATAGATAATAATTTGGAGGCTTTTCGAAACCCAAACAAAGACCTTTCAAGAATCTCTGCTTTCTGTATTGACCCGCATGATGAATTCGCAAAAGGTGTTGATAGATACGGTATCCAAGATGTTGTTGATGAAATGAGTCCATCAACTCGCAAAGAGGTCATGGGTGATTTCTATTATCTTACGACACACAAGCGTGCTACACAGAGGGACATCAGAAAATATGCTCGGGAGATTCGTATTCTCTGGTCTGAGATTAAACCCCGTGATCTTTACTCTATAATGGAATTCTCACCTCAGATGGTGTCACTCATCGATGCACAATTCTCTTCAGCCGGAGAAAATTGGATTCGTTCAATTATTGATTTGGACGAGGGGACAGCTGAAATACCAAAAGGCACTCTAAGTGCCGTGAAGCGCCGACTCAGGACTATTCAGAGATCCCCCATATTTGTTGAGAATTTTTCCTCAAAAAGAACCTCATCACTTGACGACATTTTCTACGCTATGGAAACCGGAAGGATTCTTGTCGTGAATACTAGTCTTATGGGTGACATGGAACAATTCTTACTCACCACAGTTGTAACTCGAACACTGTCAGATATGAGACGCGCTTTGAAGAGCAGTGGAAATCTAGGCGACTTTGAACGACAGGGACAAATGAGACTTCCCTCATCGTTCTTTAACAGGGTCAAAGCAAAGGCACGAACATTTTTTGGTCATGGAGGAGTTGCAAATGATTCTCCAGTACGTGACCCCCGTTCTCTTCCAGTCATTCAAGTGACTGTTGAAGAAGCTCCATCCATTCTCAATCCTGAACTCATGAAGGGTCAATCTGTATTCAAAGATATTAGCCGACAGGGTCGTAAGTTCAATATTGGACTTCTCGTTGTCAGCCAGCAAGTGAGTGTTCTTGACAATGTGATTCTAAGTCAGATGAATACTGAGATCAACCTCCGGTTGGGTAACGAACGTGAGATCAGAGCTTGCATTGACAATGCCAGTGTGAACATTTCAGGATTCGAGAATGAGTTTCGTGTCATGTCGCGAGGTGAGGCTATAGTGACACAGTCTTATCGCGAATTACCTCTTCCTGTCAGGATTCCACTGTTTGACAAAGTCTATGAGAGGGACAAGCACCGATACAAAGAGAAACGGGCAAAGAAAAGTGAGGAACATATTCTCTGAGGGATATTCTTGACACGAATCGCACACATCTCTGACACTCATCTTGGTTCTAAACCAAAAGCTGGGGTCAGACACAATGTGTGGGGACAAGAGATGCGGGCTCAACTTCTTGAGAATGATTTCTACGAACGATTCCAAGAACTATTTGATACGATTGCTGAGCTAGACCCTCCAGTTGACATTGTCGTCCATTCTGGTGACCTGTATAACTCACCTTGGGAGGGTAATCCTGCTCAACCACCTGTCGTGGCTCAAGAGACCGCAATCAAAGTGCTTCAGAATTTCATTGAACGGACTGGAATCCCGGTTCTCATTCTTGAAGGAAACCATGGACTCTATAGACTACTCGAAGTTTCTCTTCTGGACAATTTGAAACTCGCAGTTCCAGGATTGGATGTGGCAACTCAACAGGATCTCAAACGAGCTATTAGTGAAAACGAACCTCTCACGCGGTCGTATGATAAGCTCGATGTATTCTGTTTCCCATTTATCGATCATGCAGTATTAGAGAAGACTGGTGACATGCTAACCCGGTTCGATGACTGGATCACAACATATCAGGGTCGTGACATAAACAAACCCACAATCGCACTTGCCCACGGAATGGACTTGGACCAAACACTTCACCAAAGTATTTTCACGATGGGCTATGACTATATTGCACTTGGACATGATCACCATCTACACAAACAATCAGCTGGAGCATGGTATGCGGGTTCTCCTGAACGTTGGAGATTCGATGAGGTTCGTCATGAGAAAGGATTCATCATCGTGGATATAGAGAAAGCAGGTGAAACCCCTACTGTCACACCCCACCACCTCAAGTATGAACGTCCTGTTATCAACGAAAAACTGACAATTGCTTTGGATGACACTGTCGAATCAATTTCTGACAAGATATACGAGCTAATCACAAACCAAGGACTAAAAGAATCTTGGAATCCAAAGAATGCTGCGAGAGTGCGATTGGTTTTTGAAGGCAAATCTTCCAGATTGAGTTCATTTGAACTGGGAATGGCCCTTGAATCTCTTAGGATGAGAATTCTCTCAAAAGATAGCGATTATAATGTTGCTCAATTTGTTTGGGTTGTTCGACAGGTTGGCGATGAGGAATTTGTATCAGCCGCTTACCCAGAGATAGAGTCAGAATATCTCATCCAAGACCCTGAGGAAGATTTCCGTGCCTATCTGGAAACGTTAGACATTGATAAGACTCTAGACACATCACTGCTCACAAAAATCGCTGTACGATCCCTTGAATACGCAGTTGGCAAACGTGTAGGGAAGATGAACTCGGAATCTGTAACGGAGGATGACTCATGAAGATTCTCCGGTTGAAGGTACGAAACTTCAAACCATTCCGTGATCTAACTATTCCTGATGAGGATACCGATCTTCCTGATGGATTGATACTGATAGAAGGTCTCAACTCAACAGGAAAATCATCTCTCTTTGAGGCGATTCTCTGGGGTCTTTGGGGTGCAGACTCTGTGACTCTTACGAATGACGAACTAGTCAGTTTTGCTTCAACCCATTGTCAGGCTATAGTCACATTCCAAGTGGCTGGCACTCAATACAAAATTGATCGTTCGTACAACTCAGCTGACGGAATGGCTGTTGTCCTTTTCGTTAAGAAAGGACAGGCTTGGAAACGGATTGCAGACAAAAGTCGTTCAGTAGCGTCGAAACTAGATGAAGTTCTAAGCCTAGAACTAAAACAGGCTCTAAGCACCTTACTGGTTCGCCAAGGAGAAGTTGCAGTCATTGCGAATGCCACACCATCGGTGCTACGAAACCTCCTCGTTAGAGTATACGATATTGAAATTCTGAATAGAATGACTGGACATCTTGAAGAACTTGAGAATGACCTCAAGCTGAGAGTTGATGCACTTGAATCAGACTATCAGCGACCTGAGCACATTCAACAACAGATTGCCGAATATCACGCAAGAATCAAACATTACAAAGAAGGTCAGGAATCAAAGGAGAAAGAGATCAAAACTGCAGAGAGGCTTCTCGGATCTTTACCCGAAATTGATACTATCAAACGAATACATCAATTGAACACTAATTTGGAGAACTACCAAAAAGATTTCGAAAATGACACACAGCAACTTGACAAGGACCTCACTCAGGCAGGTCTCGTAAGTGCAACTGAAAAGATCATCAATGCGCGACTAGAATTTCTCAAGCAAGAAGTGTTGCGAATAAAGACCGAGAGGAAAAACACTGATGAATCAAAGCAAAAGGTCGATCAAGAGATTGGAAAAATCAGTGGAACGAGCGCGGATCTAAAAGAAAAGATACAGATCCTTGAAACAGCTGGGACAGATGATGTAATAGCTTGTCCAACCTGTTCAAAACCTCTCTCAAACTCCGAAAGAAAGAAACTCATTTCCGAATACAAGACGACAATCAAAAAAGGTGGAACCAAAAAGAAACAGCTTGAGAATGAACGGGCTCAATATGTAGCGACATCAAAATCATTTGAGGCTCGTATATTTGAAATCTCTAGATCTGATGATGCAATAGCGCGTGTAGCTGAAACACAGAAAAAAGTTGATGAAGCGCAGAAGAAGGCGAAAGATGCTGTTAGCGAACTCTCTGAAGTGTTAAAGAGTAGCAAAATCAGGACAGTCAAGGATTTACTCAAGAAATATGATGTAAGTAGTTTATCAGATCTTCAGGATAAGGTAGCCCGTCTTGAAACCTCTCTTGACGCCTTGAAAGCTGACACATCAGAAGTCGATGAGAACATCATCCGCGAGGAGATTCAGATTTCGGAGCTAGAGGGCAGACGAACTGAGATGGAGAAACGTGGTAAGGACATTCAAGAGCTTGAGGTTGTCAGCGAACACGCGAAGTATGTTAGACGAAAATTAGTCAACGGATTCGTCACTGATTTTGTCTTCCAGAAGCGACTTATTGGCATCATTCGTGGGGCCACTAATTCCTATGTCCGGTCGTTTACAAATGAGCAGTACACCAGCATAGATCTAATACCAACACCCGCTAAGGGTCGTTCAGGCCCTGGATTGATTTTGAAGATATGGGATGAACGGGATAAAGCATGGAAGAAGACAACACAACTGAGTTATGGTGACCGAACTGCAATAAGCTTGGGCCTCCGTTTAGGTATAAGTCGCACAATGAGTAGCATACGTCCGTTGAAAGATAGTCCCATACTGATACCCCGAGTGCGGACAGTTCTTCTTGATGAACCTCTTGGAGGACTTGACAAACTAAGGCGCGAAGCTGTGGTCAGAACCCTTGTTAACGATCAGAGTTTCGAGCAGATTCTCTTGATTACACACACTGATGTTCAAGGGTGGGAAGGTGTCCCTGTAATTCAGGTGTCCAAGACTGGAACAACAAGTAATGCAGTATTAAAGACCTAGACCGCGTTGGGACAAATATTAATCAGTGAAGGAACATGCCAAGTCGGTATGTTTGCCGGTAGGTATGGTACGAGAATTGTCGGCCGAATTAGCCGAACAATCGATAGTCTACTATATCAGACTGGAAAACGCATGACCCGGGTCTTAATTGAGAATCGAATTCTCATATCCGTGATGGTCATTGGGTTCATTGTTTGGGCCATTGTGTTCAACGCCGCAGTAGTTGATTACACTAGTTCAGTAGGTTGGACATCACGCACTTCTTGGTTAGGTCCATTTCCAGATCCTGATACTGTCACTATCTTTGGATATACAATTGAGTATCAGGTAGAGGGCTACAGCGACTATTCGTTCTACTATGTCCACTGGGGGCACAACTTACTCTATGGATCTATGCCGTATTCTCCAGAGTTTGGATATCTTGAGCTGAATGGAATCACCAACGAGAATGGTGCTCACATGTTCCCTCCCTTTACTTCCTACCTCTATGCAGCAGGCATATGGCTTGGAAACCTATTTGGTTTGGGGAATTGGGGTATTGGGCTATTACTCGCTGGATTTGGGTTTCTTACTGCCCTTCCAATCTATGGAGTTGCAAAGGAGCTCTCCTCCAACCGACGCGTTGGAGAAGTTGCTGCGTTAACCTATCTGTTGAATCCCCTTATTCTATACCACACTGATTTCCTCTGGTTTAATCCTGCACCCTTTGTTTTCTTCTTCTTCGCCGGGTTCTATATGCTTATTCGCGAAAAACGGCTCATAGGAACTCTACTAATTGTCAGTGCTGCATTATTCAAGCAAAGTGCATGGTTCCTTGGTGTTCCTCTGATTGTGTATCTTCTTGTGAAACGTCGGGATCGACCTCCGGAGGAAGAGGATTCTTCTCAAGAAAATGGTGATTTGAAAGAAAATCTACAAAATAATAGCGAGAAGCCCAAATCAAAATCAATCAGAAACTCAATGACAGATTATTTTGACCTTCACGGATTCGCAATTAGTATTATTGTGGTCCTCTCGTTTATTGGTGCAGTGATGCTTCCCTTTATTATCGCACAACCTGATTTCTTGAATTATTGGAGTCTCGCGCTGGGTTCTTTCTCATTCGAAGGTAACTTTGTTGACGCTCCACCGTATAATGTACCTCAGCGAATTCAAGTTCTCTTGATTATGGCTGGTTTGCCTGAACAAGCAGAATTGTTGGACACAATCATCATTTCAGGTGGTCCGATGATATTCAGCGTGGTTATATTTCTGGGAGTAATGTTACTCAAGGATCGATTTAATGGTGAGGAGAAACTATACCTCCGTAGAATTCTTTTCATGACATTCATGATGATGTTGCTTGTAAACATTATAGGCGCTCGAGGTGTTTTCAAGTACTATTTCGTTGCTATTGTCCCATTCTTCTCGATATTTTCCTCTGCAAGAATGATTCGCGGAACTGGAGAACACGTTCCGTTCTCCGCATCAATGGCTCTCTTACCAATCTCATTCACACTCATGATTTTGATTCCTGACCGCAATTTCTACATGGTCTATGTGATCCTCATATTTGCACTCTATCTAATTGCTCCATTATTCGACTATCTCTATGATTATGCGAAACGTCTGTTGAAAATGGTCACGAGACTGATTCCAATTTCTTATAGCACACTATCACTCGAATCCATATCTTCTGAAACAAAGAAGTCGGTTCTAATTAACTGGCTGTCTAGAATTATTACTATAGTCGTTGGACTCTCTCTCCTTGCTTATGGATTATGGATTAGCATGTTTGCAGTTGGGGTTAATCTTGTAGTAGGTCTTGCAGTACTACTTGTTGCAGGAATAGCATTCACTCTTGGACCTCAGTTAATTGCTATCTCTCTTAGTCTTAGTAACACATCTGACCTTAATGACACCCTTCAATCTTTGTCATACATGACCGCAGCAGCACTCTTGATTTTTGGAATTGGAACATATATAGTGAGTTGGAATGTGGTCCTAGCTTCTGAGAGACAGTCATTGGCCCTTGCTGGAATCTTTGTCACAATCTGGGCTTGCTCACTTGTTATTGGCTCGAAATTATATGTTCGATTGGTTTCCGATATCCTACTACTGGGTGGGACTATTCTTGGATTGAATCTATGGTTCTCACTAGGAAATCAGCTTCTCCAAATGATTGGAATCCTATGCCTTTGTGCAGTAATAGTTCATCTCATTGTAGTTCTTACGGCACTAGTCCATACTCGTAGTGGCAAAATTGATACACGGTTGCCACAATCTAATGAAATTGATGCACAAACACCTTGATGCTAGCTTGTGCATTTCACGAGGAATTCTCACTAGGTTCAGATGTTGTTTGCAAACGAGTGAATCAACTGAAACCCGGGTTAGAATAATGACTATTCAGGTTTGGTGGTGAGATCTTCCAATTCTTTTTGCTTCTTATCCATCTTCTTCTTTAAGCTCTTGATACGACTATCTAGTTTCCTAACCTGTTCAGTAAAGGTTTCTTCAGGCATAGCTCCAGAAGCATGACGTTGCTCTATGTGTTTGCGAAGTTGCTCAATAGACTTGAGCTCTTTCTTTAGAGCCTTTAAATCTGCTTCAATTGACGAGGTCTTGCTCTCATCTGCTGTCTTAAACTGCTTTGCTGGAATCATCACTCCCAACTGATGTTGGGTCTTCTCTGCGAAATTTTGGAACTGGTCCCTTAACATCTCCACGTTATTATCTACGTTTGACACCTGTTGTTTAACCTTTGAGATATCTTTCTGAAGATCAAAGACAGCATTGACCAATCTTTTCAGAGTTTTCTCGAGCTCTGCAGATGCTTCAAGATTTGCTACTTCACCTTTCTCTGCTTTCATCTGTCCTTTCACGACAGCACTAGGTTTTACCGTCTGGAATTCGCCACTGAGCCAGTTGAAAGCGTTTAGAGCAAAAGTCGCGTTCCCTTTGTGTTTGAGACCTCCCCCTTTGCGGAATACTTCATAGCTTCCGATGCACATCACACGACCTTTACCAGGTTCTGCAATCGCAACAACAACTGCTCTTGATGGATCTGCGGTTTCATCAGTGACCGCAATGTGTGTTGCTTTGCCAGTTACTTTGAGACTACATGCTGAGGGTATTAGAAGATCTTTCACATCATCAGTTGAAGGGTGAGCTATCAAATCTGATACAAACGGCATTGTTGGCAAACCTGCATTATTGCGTTCATCTTTTACGGCCGTGTTTTCGAAGGAGATTCCAAATTCAGATGCAATCTTGGACAGGTTATTCATCAGACCGCGGTCGCCACCTGAGAGTGAGAGAAGAATCAGACCGCCCCCATTCATCACGTATTTCTTAAGAACAGTAATTTCTGCAGGTCTGAGCTTCGAACTATTTGGACATCCGAAGACCATTACAGCAACATCTTTGAGATTCTTTGCCAGGATTATGAACTCTGTGTAGGCTTCTACGTCAAAGTCATTATCCGTTAGCAGCTGCCCTAGGTCAGAATATGTGCTTTCCAGTCTGCCTCTTTCGTTCTGCGTCTGGTCAAAGAGGATTTTCTTTCTCCTTCCGCTCACGTTCTACACCTTTACAATAGAATATCATCATAGCACTTAATTTGCGTTAATGAGACTTGCGTCGATGTGCCTAGAATGCTTTATTTCGTTGTAGTAGCTGATAAGTATACATGAGCGAGGAAAACTGTATCTTCTGCAAGATTGTTCGTGGTGAAATCCCTGCTTCTATCATCTTCGAGGATGACATCTGTATATCTTTCATGGATGTATTCCCGATTAATGAGGGGCACAGTCTCCTGATTCCTAAGAAACACTTTGTGAACATGTTTGATGTTGACGAGGATGTTGTTGCCCACTTAGCAAGACGACTTGTAGATTTGACGAAGAGAGTAAAGAAAGCTACTGGAGAGGAAGGCGTAATCAATACTGTTGCAAACGGAGAAGGTGCAGGACAAGAAGTCCCTCATCTACACTTCCATGCTATTCCACGAAGTAAAGACGCATCTTTTGGATTCAAGTTTCCTCCTGGCTATCGTGATTCGATGGCTGACAGAAACGACCTTGACAGTATGGCAAAGAAGATTCGTGATTCATCTTAGGTGATATTGAGTAGGTTAAGACCAGTCTTTTCATCTCGTGCTCTAGTCAGTTCTACAGCTGTTTCGAGGATTACCAATTCAATTGTGACCGAAACCCTGCATCCCGACATCAAATGACCTCCATAACACTTACCAGCCTCATCAGCCACAATCATGTGAGCGTGAACCATGGCTTTGCCATTGAGAGTAGAGATATTCCCTATACACGAGACGACTTCAACATCTTCATCGACAGTGAAATCTCGGTATTCGTTAGCTTCAATGTGAAAGTATCCTAGGGTAGCTCCTGAAATGACTCCAATTAGAGTGACCTGACCTGATTTTATTCCATACTCTGCTGCGACTGTTTCGATTGTCTCGAGAACATCCTCCCCTGGTTCCATTCGGGCGAATATCACTCGTTTCGCTTCAGTTTGAATTGAACGTACCATGCTTAGAATCAGCGCACCGGGACTAATGAAGGACTCGGATTCGATTCACAATTGGAAGTGCTTATCAGGGATAAATTGCCCACTTAAGCTGTGAGTGGCATTACACATGGATGAGCGACCAGCTGAAGATGGGCAATCCTCTCTAGAAGATTTCTTCTCTGAAAATGAGGACCCTTCGCCTGAGGAGACTGAGGTTACACCTCAAGCTGGTTCGGATAAATCCAAACCAAATCCTGATCCTACTATCCCTGATGTGCCATCTGACAACTCTCCAAGCAACGAAGCAAATGAAGATGATCTAATTCAGGTTCAAGTGGGCACACGTGGATTTCCTCAGGACCTTCCACCATCATTTCTACTCTCTATCGATTACTCGGGACCCCACAACAAAGCTATTGTTCGCTTATACCGACCCGATACTAAGGAGGTTTTCTTCTGGCTTGACAACAAAGATCACAAGCCCTATTTCTACACTGACCGGTCCTCTCAGGAAGTCGAATCAATAGCGAGTCGACATCGTGGTTTTGTTAGAGCTGAGGACGTGGAGCTACAAGATCTTCTTCGAGATGAAACAGTGACGATGACTAAAGTTATTGGTGACAATCCTCTAGCAATTGGAGGTCGTTCAGACTCCATTAGGAACTTGTTCACTGACAAGAGTACCGGCGTTAGTCTTGCCTGGGAGGCTGCCATTCGGTATCAGTTGTGTTATACTTACGATAATAACCTCATACCTGGACTCATGTACAAGATTGAGAATGGTGATCTAATTCCAGTCCCTCCCGATGTTGATGCTAAAACCCTCAAGGAGTTCAAGAAGACAATCCAAGATGATACAGGCCTCGAGTCAATCATAACAGAATACTCACCAATGTTCTTCACTGAGGTTCCGGACATATGGCGTATTGCAATAGATATTGAGGTTTATACTCCCATTATCAATCGAGTTCCTGACGCTAATACAGCAGAGAACCCCGTAACTGCGATAGGTCTCTCAGACAATGAAGAGTATAACAAGTGCTTTGTCTTGAAAAGAGAGGGGCACCCTGATGGTAAGAAAAGTAAGGACTATCCATCTAAACTAGAAATTGTGTTTTTTGATGATGAGGCGGAGATGCTTGTCGAAGCATTCAAGATAATTGACCAATATCCACTTGTATTGACTTTTGTTGGTGATTCATTCGACCTCAAGTATCTTCACAATCGAGCGAAGAGACTACGCATTGATATGGAGAAGTATTGTCCAATTTCGTTGAGAGGAAATCAGGACCCAAGACGTGAACGCGCGTTGCTTGCTCGCGGTGTCCACGTTGATCTCTACAAGTTCTTCGGAAATCCGTCTATCAAAATCTACGCACTGTCAGGAGCATATCAAAGAGAGAATCTTGACTCGATTGCAGAGGGTGTCTTGGGAACCAAGAAGCTAGAACTAAGTACTGACATCTCACAACTCGACTACTATGAGCTTGCTCATTACTGCTGGCTAGATGCTGACTTAGTGATGCAATTTACACAATTCGCGGACAACCTCTTACTTCGTCTGATTGTATTGCTGATGCGTATCTCTCGAATGTCTATGGATGATGTCACGAGGTTCTACATTTCCTCTTGGATTCAGTCACTTTTTAGACAGGAGCATCGGTCCAATGGTATACTAATACCTAGACGTGTTGATATTGACAGCGTGAAGCAAGCAGACGCTCAAACAGAAGCCACAATCGGTGGCAAAGCGTTCAAGGGTGCAATTGTAATTGATCCAATCGCTGGTGTGCATTTCAATGCTACTGTATTGGACTTCGCCAGTCTATATCCTACAATCATGAAGACACACAACATTAGCTACGAGACCGTAGACTGTCCCCACGAGGAGTGCAAGAACGGTACTGACAATCAAGTGCCTGAGACCGATCACTGGACCTGCACAAGACGTCGAGGAATGATTAGTAAGACTATCGGATTCTTCAGAGATACCCGAGTAAAGTGGTTCAAACCTAAGAGCAAAGATAGCGCTCTTGATGAGCAGACCAGAAACTGGTATTCGGTAGTGGAAAGAGCTCTCAAAGTTTTTGTTAACGCCGCCTATGGAGTCACAGGTGCACCCCACTTCGAACTGTTTTGCATGCCAGCTGCAGAGAGTGTGACTGCATATGGCCGTGATGCAATTCAAAGGACCAAAACCAAGGCTGAGTCCATGGGAATTAGGGTGCTCTATGGGGATACAGATTCAGTGTTTCTTGATAACCCATCAAAGGAACAACAAGAGGAACTTGTTGCGTGGTCTAGCAAAGACCTTGGGATTGATCTTGAGGTTGAGAAGACATACAAGTATGTCGCATTGTCTGACAGAAAGAAGAACTACATCGGCGTGTACAAAGATGGTAAGGTAGAGGTCAAAGGATTAAGTGGAAAGAAACGCAACACTCCTCAATTTGCTCAGAATGCATTCAAAAAGATGTTGGAAGTTCTCAGTAGAGTTGACGATTCAGAAGGATTTGAAGCAGCGAAAGCGGAAATACGGGAGATTGTGAACTACGTCATCGACCGACTAGAAGGAAAAGGTGATCCCTACACTCCTGAAGAACTGGCTTTTAGAATCCAGTTAACAAAACCACTGCATGCTTACGACACCGATATTCCACATGTTCGAGCGGCAAAGAAATTAGTTGAAGTCACGAATGATCCGACTAAAGCATTACCCGGAACGATAGTTTCGTACATCAAAACGAAAGGTCAGGATACTGTAATTCCTGTAGAACTTGCAAAGGGACAAAGCTACTGGATTGATAAGGTCGCATACATTGACATATTGAAGAGTGTATTTGAACAGGTTCTTGATTCAGTGGGCCTCGACTTTGACGAGTTTCTAGGATTCACGACTCTCGACCAGTTCTTTTAGAGATGGATTTAAGACGAGGGTCTGAATAAGAAATTCTTATAGCCGAGGCTTGATACACGCAAGAAGAGAAAGAACAAGGTTCAGACCGATTTCGACGGGGTACATGATAATGGAGATAAATTATCGCGAATTCTTTATGCAGAAGATGCTAATTATGTTCAAACCCGAAGACATAGAGGTGTCGGCAAAAGATTTCATCTCAACATATGCCTCATACATGGAGGATGTTGGAATCGTTGGGAAAGGTCCAGACGGTTACGCATTATACCCCAGCAAGACTGCCCCTGTTAAAGAAGAACACACTGACTTCTTTGAAGAATGGGTTCGTTTGAACGATGCTCTCGATATTCATGGTGTTGTGGGTATGGACTTTTACACTGATGGGTGGTTTGCTCGCGATCCAAAGTATCAGACTCTGAATGATCAAAATGTAAAGATGGAACACCAAATCTGCCCTAATCGTGAAGAGTTCTGGCAATACGGAGCTGAGATTGTTAAAGAGATTGGAAGCTATCCTATCAATGAGATTCTTCTTTTTGGCACTGGTTTCATCCGTGATCATTTTTGTTTCTGTGAACGCTGCAGGAATGAATTCGCTCCAATGGTCAACCAAGAACCAGACCGGTTGAGTTATGCGTACTTGACTGAAAACTCTGAATATCACGAGAAGTGGCATGAATTCCGCAGTGACAAAGTTCACACAGGTCTACAATATCTACAGGATGCCGCCGTTGAGTCAGATGATACTTCTGACCGCGAACAACCGTTGAAGATCTCAGTTGAAGTTCTACTTGATCCTGAGACTGGGCTGTCAGAGGGCGCGAAAAGTGAATATGGATATGACTATGCTCGAATTGGTGAGATTACCAAGAATGTATTGATTAATCTCTTCCCATGGTCACCAGATATCCCGACAAAAGGCAGCTCTGAATATGGCGAACTAGTGGAATCACTCTATTTCGTCAATGAATTCACTCGACGAGGTGGTAGAGCCTCTCTATTCCGATGGGGCGTCACTACTGTCGAGCAGCTACAAGAACTGAAAACACTAGGCAAGGATGTAGGTATAGACAGAATTGTTTCAACATTTCATTATCCTTCGGACTACTCTCGCCGACGAGAGAGTGCAATTGGTAATTATTGATAGATTACTGCTTAGCACTGCAGTAGGGGCACACTCTATTTTCCGCTCTGATACTTCTGCCGCATGAGAAACAGAAACTACTGTCGTCTTTCTCATTACGTGCATCATCAGTGAATGGACTCAGCTCTCCTTGAGTAAATAGAGAACCAATACCTTCAATGGATTCATCGAGTTGCCTATTGCAGACCTTTTGGCTATCATCTCCGCTGAAGATTTGGTTGTCCCTACTCTGGTATTGATAGGTCTCGGAGGATGGTCTTGAATCATTATTATTACGCCAAGAATCAGGATTATCTCCATTTTGTGTCGTCACTGATTGCATTGTCCTATCTAATGCCTCGAAATCCTTTCGATAGTCATCAGTGCCATAACCTGGGTCGGTTGCCGGACGGTTCGCAAGTCTTTCCTCCGAAGCTTGTTGTGACCAACTTGGGTCAAGATTGGACAGACCTCTCGCTGTTTCGATGAATTTGATGTGGGCGTCGCCCTTCAACCGTTCATACTCGTCAAGTGTCAATCCTAAAACCTCTAGAGCTCGATCCCTTTCAGCACATCTTTTTCCTAGTGGGCAGCAATAAGAAAGACTACTATGGCAGAGGGATGCCATTGCTCTGTCTTGACGTGATTTGAATATTGGACTGATACGTCGATTTCCTAGGACTAGCGAATCTCCAACCGCTGTCAATTCAGAATATCCGCTTTGAGCAAGAGCCTCTACAATCTCTTTTGCTGGATATGTTCTTCCCTCAATGATAATGTGTCCCTCGGTCTTGTCAAGTCGCACCGGCCGTTCTGTGCTCTTGTTCCCGTCATAGGTAGAATATCTCGTGTCTGCCACCTCTTAGAATAATGACTAAATGTCATTCAACCATGACCTCTGAGCAATACAGGTGTATGTATTACAACGGTCTGATGCAAAATTGTTACATACAATGCATCTTACATCAGAATCTAGAGTTCTCGCCGTCATCACAAATTAGATAATAGGGGCGGCTCTTCAACACGACCGTTCAATGCTCGGACGGTTGTTGAGATGGAAGAAAAACATATCCAAATCCTCAAGGATCTAGGTTACAATCTTAGTCAAAAAGATATGACCAATGACTATTGGAAGAAAAGAGGCGCCGAAGCTCTAGCCATAACAACTCAAGATCGAGATGTCTATGGGTGTCTCGACCACACTGTTGGTGAAGGAGTCAGGATATTTGATATCGAAGGTACAGAATATCTTGATGTCACAGGTGGAGTTGCCGTAAGATCTTTCGGACTCCGATACAAGCCGTATCTTGAATTCGAAGAGACTATTCATGATGTTGTTAAGGAACTACCAGGGATGGACTTCGACGCAATTCCTCAGACATTACTTGCCGAACGTGTTGCAGGAGTCACTCCTGGAAATCACAAGAAACGAGTTGTCTTCACAACCTCTGGTGGTAGAGCCGTTGAAGGCTGCATGAAATCCGCAATGGACTTGTCTAATAAGCGCAGGTTTGTTTCATTCAGACCCGCTTTTCACGGACGTACTGGATATGCACTCGCTATGACGTCTTCGAATGCAAAGCACAAATCTGGCTTTCCCCAAGGTGTGGATGTAATTCGTGTTTTCTATCCCTATTGTTATCGTTGCCCATATAACACAAATGTTGAAGATTGCAGTTTGGAATGTGTTGAGGCCTTGCGATATGCCCTACAAGTTGAAGGGGACGACATTGCCGCAATTGTGATGGAACCGATTTCCGGAGAGGGTGGTCTTCTCGTTCCTCCTGCCAAGGCGGTTCAAGGTATTTACGAACTGTCACGTGAGATTGGTACTTACTTCATGTCTGATGAGGTTCAAGCTGGAATGGGTCGAACTGGTAAATGGTGCGCTATTGAGAACTATGGAGTCGTTCCTGATTACATCTCAATGGGTAAGGGTATTGGAGGAGGTTACCCGATGGGTGCCTCAATTGGTCCATCACCAATGTTTACTGGAGGTGCAAGACATTCTGAAACTTTCTCTGCAGAACCGAAGATGTCACTATTGTCGTTGTGGATATTCAAACATATGGAGGAGGGTGACTATCTCAAAAAGAATGCAGAAAATGGCGCTTACCTCTTGAAAAGATTCAATGAGCTGAAAGACAAACACGAGGTTGTTGGCGATGCTCGTGGTATCGGTTTAATGGCAGGTATTGAGCTTGTGAAAGATAAGAAGTCTAAGGAGAAAGCACGCAAACTTCGTGATCAGGTCGTGAAAAATGCAGTGCAGAAACAAAAGCTCTGGATACTTGGATGTGGTCAAAACGTGATCCGATTTATTCCTAGTTACATCATAACCAGAGAAGAGTTAGATGACGCTGTCGACAGGCTTGACAAAGCTATCTCAAATTCCAAATAACAGAAAAAAACTAATAGAATGCTCAGCACCAGTCCAAGATGGACTGGTGTTGAACAAACCCGAACTATAGCAACAGTAGTATCGCGCCTACGATGACTAGAGCGCCACCTAGGCCGCTAGCGAACAGATACATCAATATCCCCATGACCAAAACGATCAGCCACTTGTTGCTAAACTCAAGAGCCTTGATTTTGATTGTACCACTGTTGACTAAGGCTACTAATGAGAACAGGATTCCGAGGATTCCTGTAATCAAAGGACCGAGACCAAAATCTGCATATGGTAGAAATGATAAAAGTGAATTTCCTAGTATCTGTAGGACACCTTCAATTAGGCCAAGAATACCACCGAATAGGATGAGCAGGTCTCCGATTTTCTTTAGATCTGACATACGGATTATTATCTCCTTCAACGTTCTTCATGCCCTGTAAAGGGCTTTGTTATCCGAGAGATGCCTCCTATTTATTTTATTAGGAAGAAGGTAAAATCATACATTACTAGTAATGTGAGTGAAGATAAGGCGGCTTTGAGGTGGACTTTTCAGTAACTTCTAACAATCAAGATTCGATGAGTGACACAATAGAAGTTGAAGGAGACCTCGACAGTAGTTTCGACATACCAAACGGTGGAAGTATCCTAATCATTAGTAACGACCAATCTTACCTAACTCATGGAATCCACAAGTTTCCAGCAAAGTTCTTCCCCGAACTACCACGTTACCTCATTCGGAAATACTCTGAGGAGGGTGATTACGTTCTAGATCCAATGTGTGGCAGTGGTACAACGCTTCTTGAAGCCATGCTTAACAACCGGAAAGGGATTGGGCTTGATATAGATCCGATTGCTCGTCTAATATCAAAGGTCAAAACAACTCCTATTGCTTCCAAGTCACTCAAATCCGTATCGGATACGCTCAATGCAAAGATACAGGAATTTGTCAATTCGAAAACATATCAACCGATTATTCCCGAATTCAACTATCGTGACAACTGGTTCCGTCCATTCGTCTTGAGAGAGATAGCAATCATTCGAGATAGTATCAAGTTCGTGCATACCTTATCTCCCAAATCAATCAAGATTAGGGACTTCTTCAGAGTTGTACTCTCCTCAATTATTCGCGATGTGTCTAATGCGGATCCCCATTGCACACGAACAGTTCTCAGGAAAAAGATTGTCAAGAAAATCGAACCAGGTGATACAATATCTCGATTCATACAGACTCTATCACGCCAACGAAGTGCTATGAATGAATTTACTAGCATTGCAAGAACTCTTGATGTTGGACATGTTCTTCTTCCCAAAGGACATGCAATTCAAACAAACCTTGACAGTGACTCAATACATTTGGCGGTGACCTCCCCTCCATACATTAATGCAGTAGACTATCCGCGAACACATCAACTGGAGATGTATTGGCTTGGACTCCTTGGGGATGGTCCTCTCTCGCATGTAAAGAGGAAGTACATCGGAACTGAAACGGTCTACAAAGCTGAGTATGAAAACCTCCGATCTTCTGGTTACGACACCCTAGACCCAATATTAGCGCGGATTTACACAAAAGATCCACGAAGGTCGTTCATTGTATACAAGTTCTTCGAGGATATGAAACAACAACTATCTGAGATGATGAGAGTACTGAAGCCCGGTGGTCGTTACTGTGTCACTATTGGAAACAATATGATTAGAGGCGTTGAAGTTCGGTCTGATGAGATTTTATCGGATATTGCTACTTCAAGTGTTGGTTTCAAACTAGAACAGACATTCTTTTCAAAGTTGATTCGTCATTTCATCAGAATTCCCCGCCCTGAAAGAAGGCTAGGTGAGTGGGTGCTGGTTCTTAGGAAACGCAAGTGACCGTTTGTGATGTCAAGGCTTATCAGCGAATCTTCAGTTCAAAAACAAAACTAAACGGAGGTATATTATACATGGCAACAATTTTACGGTGGGATCACCTTTGCCCGACGCTCGTTTTTGTCTCTACCTCCTTCTGCAAAGTTCCTCTACGTGCTTCTTAAGGATAAACGCCGGATGTCCCGGCAGGACCTGATAAGCCGCACATTCCTTCCTCCTCGAACAGTCAATTATGGTCTTAGTCGACTCAAAGCACTAGGCCTGATTCAGGAAAAGGAGCACGAGGACGATGCGAGGGAGAGAGTTTACGAGCTAGTTCGGGTTCCCATGTAGTGGGATCTGTGATCCAGAAGGTGGTACTGGGCTTGACCCAGGCCATCATCAATGCTCTGTATCATGTGTTTCCAAAAGGCTCATAAAAACCCGAAACTTACAATTGTGAGTGAACTGCAAGAAACTCCTGTGTTCCACCTTTCTCACGACCGCCGTCACCAGCTTCCGAAAGACCGGAGTCTCTCAGAGCGTCGTGAGCTTTGCCCCTCTTCACTGGAACATCGTTCCTCCGATGGGACTCGGTTTCTATCCGCTGCCTTGACTCACACTCACCAGAGGGTGTGATGGCAGACGGTGTTTCCACAGCATTTACCATGGCAGGGTCTTTGCCCCTCGCAAACTCCACAAGTGAAGTTTGGTCATAGGAGCCGGCCACGGACTCCCCCTTCGAGGCTGGTGTCCCCTGGGGAAGTGCGGACTTCCCTTCAGAAGAAGACTTCTTCCTCCGGGCTTTCAGTATGGCTCTATCTCTAGGAGTGAGCCACATCCCTAGTCCGTTCTCATCTCTCAGTGATGGGATGAGCATAATGAGGCGTTTTCCGATGTTGAGAGCGCCATTCAGGTCGGCGTTCAGTTTCAGTCCACAGGTGTTACAGATGAAGAGGTTCTGCTTAGGGCGGATTCCCATGTGTCCGCACCTGTGGCACATTATTGAGGTCCATTGCTCAGGCACTGCCTTGAACTTACTTTGATCGAAACCAAGAGAAATAAGCTTGTGCTCCAGCATACCACTTACCCTAGCAAAGGCCCAGCGGTGGATCATCCCTCTGAACCTTCTTCCCCTGTAGTTTCCCTTTCGAGCAATGTTCCTGATTCCCTTCAACCGACCTATTGAGACATTGAGGTCAAATTCTTTGGTCTTCTCTCTGATATAGTCTGAGATGTCCCTGACCAACTTCCTATCATACTCCTTACTGACTCGCTCACGTTTTCCACTCAGACTCCTTAGCTTGGCTGTCACTTGATCAGGATTCTCGCCCCGTGCAATGAGGTGTTCCTTCTCTCTCTGGAGTGAAGTAATTCTATCATCCAAGGACTTCATTCGCTGGAGCTTATTCTCCTGCTTCCAGTAACGAACATGCCTATAACCTATCTTTGTGAGAAGGACCGAACAGGCAACCTTGTTTATTCCAAGGTCGATTGACAACACAGCAAGAGGTTTACCAGTTGAATCAATCATCTCAACAGCAAGAGTGACAGTGAATATGGCCCACCACTTACGACGAGAGTCCTTGAATATCCTGACAGTTTTCACTTCTCCCTCCCTCATCCTGTTTAGATGATAAGAAGATATGGAGAGGGGGATCATGAGTCTGTCATGTCGTGCTCGACCCTGTACAACCGAATCGAGGGAATCCCTGATCTTCAACCAATGTCGTATCTCAAGCTTTAGTAAGTACACCAGTTTGAAACGCTGAGTAAAGGCAAAGCGCGGGATTTTCCGAGTGGAGTGTCTCTTTGCTCTAAGGGGCTTAGATCCACCTCTCTCAAGATAGCTTTGCCACATAGCAATGGCTGTGTCCCTACACTCTTGAAACTCGTTCACAGAGATGTTTGGAAACCGAACCTTGAAGTCGTGTGGTACAGAGTATCGTTTTGTCTTGCCCTTGAAAGCGGTAAGGGTGAGTTCATCCAGCTTTCCGGCATCAAGTCTTGTCCGCTTTCGACCTGTCAGCAACTCGTCTTCGTGACGTTCAATCACTCCAAGATACGCTCTGATGACCCTAGTGTCTCTACCAGTAATTCGGTTGAGTCTAGTCTTCTGCCTGTCAGTCATGGAGTCCCACTTTATCGGGACTTTCACACTGATTATCGTGCCCTTGGAGCGACCCATCTGTTTCACCTGAAGGATATAAACTTCTGACCTGTCTCTTTCGAGTTCACTCCCCTCCCTGTCAGAAGGAAAGGTTTTGAACTCCTACTCCTTTCTGTTACACGAAGGGATATAAACTTATTAAGCAAACTCAGCTATTATTTCTTTATTTTCCTAATAACCTTCTCATATTCCCCTATTCTTTGAAAACGGATATTCCTAAAAGTTACATTATCCTTATAAATAAATGAAACTAAATAGTCAGCGGAGGTACCATTGGGTCGAAAATCGAGGACATTTCAACCGAATGCAGTCCTACAGTCTGCAATCTATTCTGGGCTTGTGGCACTGGTGAGACTTTCACGGGTACGAGTGAACAGTAGGACAGAGAAATACTACAAAAGCATCCGAAAGAAC
>VAPA010736114.1_pt1 | contig 24747 bp, 17 predicted proteins | sample 3395041 | NCBI WGS metagenome assembly VAPA01 (sample SAMN08290432, study PRJNA428436) | hydrothermal vent metagenome | isolation source: Deep-sea hydrothermal vent chimney | place: Indian Ocean: Southwest Indian Ridge | depth 1973 m m
ACTCACCACCCCCGCCTTTAATCAGACAGGCATCAGCCATTCCATCCCCATTAATATCACCCGGCATCCTTGAATAGACTTCGACAGGATCTCCAAGACCTGTTGCACTATGCGTCTGTGAAACCTCAGACCCAAATGTCCCATCCCCCTCGACTGCGTAGGTGATATTCATTGCCGGTAAAGCCGTCTCTCCTGTCACCGTACCTGTTCCATCCAGTGATACATCATTGCCATACTGATGAATACTTGAAAGTAATGACTTTGATGTACCTGAACTGGTTGTGTAGGTCAATGTATATGCTCTCACAATACCACTATTAACTACTACTTCAATAGTCTTTAATCTCTTAACTGTTTTTACTGGTGCATGTGTGGTGTACATAACAGGAACATCTGTCCTTGTTCCATCATCAAGATGAAATATCACATAATTTGTTGGGCTAAGTCCTGCTGTATTGCCTGTATAATCAATCCTGTCAAGATATATTTGCCCCTGATCTTTCGTATAAGAAACCGTCATGTAGTTGCCATTCGTATCCTCAACCCTATCCAAACCCCATTTAAAAATTTCATTTGCATTTTCCTGCCTTGAAGCAGATGTTGTGCCATAGTAATATTTAGTGCCGTCCTTTGTTGTTACTATCCAGCCGCCTGACGGATTTTTGTAATATTTTAAAAACCCTCCTTCTATCCTTGCCCCGTAATAATCTGGACCCCAGTCATTACTTCTTGATATCAATTCAGAAGCAGAACCATTCACTGTAGCTACATAATCATTGGCACTGTAATCAACACCCCTTTTTATGCTTCTTTGAATAGCTCCCATATCAAGACTCCATCCCACACCTATCCATCCATTTCGAGCATTGGAATTATAGTTAAGCGAAATATTAGGAGCTATGCCCTTTCTTCCGGGCGGGACTGCTATTGGAATGCTCTTTAATGCAGCGCCTGTATTAGATTGAGGGATTATCTGAATATCTGAAAGACTGTCTGAAAATAAGTATGACTCAAATTCATTTAAGCTTGTTGCTGAAACAAGAGTGCTCTGCACATTAGGGTCATGGGATGTTTCTTCATCTGCCTGTGCAAGTTTGGTTTCTGAGGTTAATTGCTTTGTTATATCTGGTTTTGCAGATTCTTCAAAATTTGAGGAAGTTTCAGTGAGTTGTGAATCTTCGATAGTATTTTCTGAATTCACAATGTTTTGGGAAATGTCTTCAGATGTGCTTTGCTGTATAGAAGCATAGCCAGTGCCGGATAAAAAGACAAATAAAAGAACAAGAGTCAGGAAATGAGTTATCAAGAATTTCTTACTTATGATTCTTTTATTTAACATGTCCCCCTCTAATCGTCACACAAGACTTGAGCAAAAATAATACAAGAACTAAAAAATTTATCCTTTATGAATTTGATAACTTACTGTAATGTAATCAGTACAAGTACCTCACCCTTCTGGCCTTCTTCCAAAGATTCCAGTGCTTTGCCCAGCAGCATGCCCGGCTTCAGCATGTCAGAGTCGGCTTTCATTGCGTAACCCTTAACAGGGCTTGTTACAAGCAGGTCTCCTACAGAGATTTTTCCGTAGCTTGTGTCAACTTTAACCTTGACCCTGCCTGTGTGGGCTATCTTTGTCTTTCCCTCAGATGGTACCCCAAGTAAAATGCCGGGCAGATTAGATACAACGCCTGCTACCAGGGTGTTATAGGATTTATCTGAAGGCATAACATGGTCCACCTTTTCAGTGTCTATCATTACGACTGTACCGGGGGTAAGGGAATAAGTTGACTTTACCCATTCTGCTAAATCCTGGTATTTGGCTCCGAGATTTCCATCGACTATTACATCCCCTGCGACATGAAGCATTGCCTGGGGACTCGCTGTTCCAATACCGAAATTTCCGGCGTTATCAAGAACTACAAAAGGGCTTGCCTGAGGCGCTGGAAGAAGATTCTGCAGATAGATCTTATCATCGCTTTTTGACCAGTAAAGCCTTGCCATAGGATTTAAACGATCAGAGAATAACAGTTCAGTAATCTCATTGCCGACAGTACCCAGGTTATCCAGGTTAATGGTCGGGCTGATTTTTCTTATGTGCAGGGGATCAGCCGGTTCTCTCGTGCCGATACCGACTATTCCGGAGATAAAAAAATCACCGTCTTTGTCCCAGGCAGGCAGTGTGGCGCATGCCAGTGCAGTGCCTGCCGTGATTACCACTAGAAATGATATTACTGCTGTACAAAGCAAACATATTCTCAATATTTCGGATACTTTTCCTTTCATCTTAACCTCCTTAAAATTTGTTGAAATTTTCTTATGCATTTAAATTTATGTTATTTAGCTTTTTCTACTGGATAAGGTTCATTTCTTTTTTTTGGCGCGTCAATCACATACTGTATATCTTTTACAACCGGGTGGTCCTTGTCCCATGAAGATAACCCCATAAGCAGGCCGTATGCTTCATATCCGAGCATTCTAAGCGGAATTACAGTCATTGCCGCAGAAGCGCCCATCTCGCAAACAACTATTATTTTTTTATCCTTTGGAAGCTTTTTCAGGTTTTCCGGTGTGAACAATTCCCCGTAATCAATGAATATTGAACCCGGAATATGACCGGCCTTAAAATAATCCACCTCTGTCCTTACATCAACTACAACAAAGTTGTCCCTTTTAAGTTTCATCCATTTGTATAGGTCTTCAGCCTTAATATGGTAGTCGCGCTTCTCAGGGGCGTCTTTGATCTCCTCCTGGATCATTCTGACAAGCTCCAGGTCTATTACCCCGGAGGATTTAGCGTAAGCCGGCAGTGCGGCTGATAAAATAATTAACAGGCTAATAAGAATTCTTTGTATTTTTTCAGTTCTGTTCATTATTAAACCTATTTCAGTGCGATACCCCATGGAGAGCCCGCGTAAGAGCTGTCAGGAGTATTCGTCAGTTTCACTCTGTCGATCTCTATGTTTTTTCCAGTGTCAATAATTGAGACAGAAATGCCCTTGTGATTGGTTACGTAAGCCCTTTTGTTTTCAGCGTCGATTGTTATACCTATAGGTTCTTTTCCAACATCAATGATCTCAACAACCTTGTTTGTTTTCATATCAATGACTGAAACAGTGTTGTTGCCCCTGTTGGTTACATATGCCATGTTATTTTTATCATTAACTGCTATATACCAGGGGTCTTTACCGACCCTTATCTTTTTTATCTCTTTATTGCTTTTTATGTCTATTACAGAGACTTTTCTTATATTGTGGTTAGCCGCATAGACTTTCTTATTAGCAGGGCTGAACGCGATTCCAAGGGGATGCTTGCCTACAGGTATGGTTGCTACTACAGTATTGCTGTTAAGGTCGATTACAGAGACAGTGTTATCCACTGAATTTGTAACGAACGCTTTGCTGTTTGCTGTATCTATGGCTATACCAAACGGTCTTTTGCCGACTTTTACACTATTTGTTACTTTGTTTGTTGCGAGATCAATTATTAAGACTTTATTGCCGCCTTCCCGGTTATGAGTTACATAAGCAAGATTGGCAGCCGGATCAAGCGCTATGTTTATAGGCCCTTTAGCTGTTTTTATTTTTGCCTTCAGTTCATTGCTGTTAGTATCGATGACCGAGACAGTGCTGTCTCCCGGATTGGAATTGACAACATACAAAAAACCGGTTGCCGGGTCAATCGCGATATCTGTCGGGTGTACGCCTACCCTTACCGTGTCTATGATCTGATTTGAGTTGCTGTTTATTACAGAGACCGTGTTGTTGCCTGTATTTGTTACGTAGATGTTCCTTGCAGGCGCGGGCTCCTCAGCTCCGTACACAGGCAGGCTCATTACTGCTATGGTTAAGATCAATAGTCCTGCAAACATCAGATACTTTAATTTCATATCGTGTTTCTCCTTTTGTGTTCAGTTTTTAAAAAGTGTATTTCTTAATTACTGTAATATTTACAATGCCCCTTCAACAGCACTGCGTATTTCATCAATGTGTACCGCTTTTATAATTGTTACACCCGGTTGAATTGGGTCGTCTGTCCAGACCTGAGGACCTGTTACCTCCTCAATTGCAGTGCGCAATTCGTTCATGTGTTCTGGTTTTATAACACTGCTTCCCGGGGTTAATGTTGAATCAGTCCAGGTGTAACGAGAAAGATTGTTTTTAATCCTGAATGCATCAACAGAAGCTCTTAGCTCTTCAGTGTGAACGGCTTTAATTATAGTTGTGCCGGATTGAATTGGCTCTACCCATTCTAATGAGCCGCATGAGGTGCCGGGTTTATGACTCCCGGACAAAGGATCCCATTCATAGCAGCCGGCAGCCCATAAATCTATCAGATTAAGCAGTTCGAAATCACCAAGACCGCCTGCAGCCCAGATATCGATAGCATCGAGCAGTTCGAAATTGCCAATTACCCAGTCCTGGTTGATATCAAAAGGATTAAAACTAGTTGAGTCGCATGCATCACCTATACCATCTCCATCTGAGTCAGCCTGATCAGGATTATAAACATTAGGGCAGTTGTCAGAGTTATCATCTACGCCGTCGCCAGTGTATATGTAGATATCCCAGTTTCCATCTCTGAAGTCTTCCCAGACGATACGATTCCCTGATATGTCAGGATTCATCGAGTATGAACCACCAGTAGTAATCTGTGTTTCGCTCCCGGAAGAAATATCGTACATATATATATTAAAACCATCTCTCATATCCTGCCAAACAATGCGGTTTCCTGAGATGGAAGGATATTCTTGATCAGAGACATCTGTGGTTATCTGGGTTTCCAGTCCTGTTGATATGTCGTACATATATATATCACGGTTTCCATTTCTCCGGTCTTCCCAGGCGATACGATTGCCTGAGATATCCGGGAAATACTGGAGTGAGGAGTTTGTAGTGATCCTGGTCTCCAGTCCTGTTGATATGTCGTACATATATATATCATACGAAGGACTGTTTCTATTGTCCTGCCAGACTATATGGCCTCCATATATAACGGGGCTGGCTTGAATCGAGGAATTCGTAGTAACCGGAGTTTCAATTCCTGTGGAAATGTCATACATATATACATCCCAGTAACCGTTTCTGCGATCTGTCCATACAATATAGTTTCCGGAAATTTCAGGATAATCCTGAGTTGACGGGTCTGCAGTAATCCACATTTCCTGACCTGTGGAAATGTCATACATATAAATATCCCAGTTACCGTTTCTGTAGTCCTGCCATACAATGCGGTCTCCCGAGATTGCAGGTTCCCATTGATCCGAGGCATCTGTGGTTATCTGGGTTTCTTGTCCTGTTGATATGTCGTACATATATATATCAGTGTTTCCATTTCTATCATCTTCCCAGACGATACGATTTCCTGATATGTGAGGATCAAATTGGTGTGCAGTATTAGTAGTGATTCGAATCTCGACAAGATCTGAATCAGGGGGGTCTATTAGATCACAGATATCACCAATGCTATCGCCATCAGAATCTACCTGATATGGATTATAATCATCAGGACAGTTGTCACAAACATCCCCAATATTGTCATTATCCACATCTGTCTGAGTAGAATTGGAAATTGCTGGACAGTTATCTACATCATTATTAACCAAATCTCCATCAATATCCGGGTCACATAAATCTCCTATGCCATTGCTGTCCGAGTCTTTCTGAGCAGGATTATATATATATAGGCAATTGTCATCGCAGTTAAAAGTGTTACCGCCGGTACACGGGTTATAATTGGTTAAACCGCTTCCGTCCCCATCATCCGGGATTCCGTCATCGTCATGATCAACGTTAAAAAACATGTACATGTTGGCATAAACTCCGTAACCATACCCAAGACTTGACGGGCCCTGATAACCGGTACCTCCTCCTCCGTCTACGTAATCATAAAGTGCCCATGCGATGACAGTATCACCATATGAATTCATAGCAATGCCCGGCCGCTCTGTCCACATGAATTTGCTCTGATCTACGTTTATCATTTCTTCGGTATCCAGAGGGATCGAATTGGGATTGTTCACCCTGACATCATTAGTAAGCGGGGTTCCGGATGAGTCAAACTTTCTTCTGTATATTCCATGCCCGCCGCAGTCCTGTCCGTTGCTCTGCCAGACCACAGTGAAATTACCATTTTGATCGATTACAACTGATGGTCCCCACTGGTCGTCCTGGGTATACTGGTTGACATGAAGTTCACCGGTTCTTGGGCTTCCGTTGAAATTAAAAAGGCGGGCATAGATGCCGCTGTGATACCTGCCTTCCTGATTCTGGGATCCCCATGCAAAAACGACGTCGCCCGCGTTGTTGATAGCCGGATACGCCATCCACTGGTCAAATTCGTATGGTGTGCTGTAGTTCTGAAACGTATTGACCTGAAACTCATTTGTAACTGGATTTCCACTGCTGTCAAATATCCTGGCCGCAATATCGTCTTTATGAGTAGACGGAAGGTTTCCTTCGAACTCCACCCACGTTACTACGAACTTTCCATCCGGAGCCATTGCTACTGTGGGATAGTAGGGACAGTCGTACGCGCTGCCCTCTCCGCCGCAGCCCCAGTAGCTGTAGTTTCCGCACGGCTGATAGCTTGAATTCACACATGGTGGGTCATTAATAATTGGGTAGTCATAAGGAGACCATATATTGCCTCCCTGTAAAGTTTCATTTGTATCGCCTACAAATTTGTTAAAATCACCATTTGCGTAGTAATACCGTCCAAGGACATAGTTATCACATGCCCACTGCTTAAACTTATTAGTACCCCCCCCGCGGTCATAACACATAAAGGTCTGATAAACAATGATGTATCGTCCAAGTGTGTCTATGCCGACTGAAGGTCCGCCTACGGCATTAAGCTGCATTGAATAGCTGCTGGCATGACTGTAAACATAAGAGGGCACAGAGTGTGAAAAACTGTTCCCGCCAGAGTAGCTTCCGTCGCTATTATATTTATTAACATACCAGGTAACATTTGCAGGCTGTATGGCAGGAAAATTATCCATCCATCCAATGACAAATTCACCGCTTTCATTCATGGCAACAGAAGGTCCGTGGTAAACAGAATAGTATGCGCTTGATGCTACAGCGATTTCCGAACCAAGGGGATTGGCAAGATAATCGTATCTTTGCGCCCGTATGCCAGTGGATGAATCCTGCCATGCTATTACATAATTACCGTTTCCGTCTATGGCTACAGATGGTTTATGTCTGTCAGCATTAGTGAAACTTTTTGCCAGCATTTCCCCTGTTGAATCAATATCCCCTGTTGTAAAGTTCCAGGAGTAGTCTAATGAGCCGCTCAGAGTTGCTGTATAAAGGGTGTTGACGGCGAAGTTCTCGGATGGAGTAAAGACGAGCCTTGAGCAGAACTCAGTAAAGTACAGCCCGGATACTCCGTAATCAAACCTCAAAATATTACACTCAGAATAATCGACTGTTCCGTTAACCTGGGGGCTGAGACTGAAATTTATTGTTAAGGGGTCAAATGACTCAGAAAACTTTACGATGATCGGAAGATACATTGGCACATCCGTTGCACTGCCTGCCGGATGGGTTGAAAGAGGCAGTGTGACTGCCTGCACCTGATAGGAAGGGATGAGGGCAGTCTGAGACAGATATCCCGGCGCTGCTGATACATTAAACCCCCCTTTTACTATCTTACGGGTTTCAGACTCAAAGAACAGGTCTCCTTCAGGGCTGAAGATTTCAATACCCATTGAATCAGTACCTGCGTCAATGATTGCAGCTCGAAATGTGTAACCGGAAATACCTTCAACTGAACCTGTACCACTAATATTTATAGCCTCTCCATTTACACTAATGTCTGAGATAGAATCACTTATAAGATTGATATCTTTGTGATAAAACCTCAGCCAGCTTCCGCTTAAGTCTGTTGTAACAGCATGGACTCCCATGCTCACTGTAAAACCGGGTTCAAGATAGTAACTACCGCTTCCGTTGATCTGATATGCGTCTCCGGCAAAAACTTTATCCGGGGTAATGGGAGTATTAACAATTGATGCAGTTGTTAAAAATAAAACAGAAAGTGTAAACAAAATTAATACTTTTTTCATTCTTCCTCCAGATTATAGTCTTTTATCAAGAATATTGGCGAGAAGTATAAAATAAATTACCATAAGGATATAAAAATGTCAAATAAATATACGTTTTAATATATATTAATAGTTGCATATGATTATCTTATGAGTTGAAAACAAGCCAGGGGATAAGTGGTACTCAGTAAACCCCGTTAGAAGAACCTTGTCCAGGTCCTAATCGTACAAGTTTCTAAAAGGGTAAAAACCGGAGATTGTTTTATTCAATTATTATGATCTGAATATCCATAACATTTGTACCGGTGGGGCCTGTAAACAAAAGAGAGTTGATCTGCTTAAAGAAGTTATATGAGTCGTTATTTTTCATATATTCGTCAGGATCAAGTTCAAGACTTTTTGCACTGTCAATTGTTTTGCCATTAACTATTGCTCCAGCCGCATCCGTAGGCCCGTCAGTTCCATCAGTGCCAGCTGAAAGCAGGGTAATTCCATATATGCCATGTATCTCTCTTGCAAAGCTCAGGGCAAGCTCTGTGTTTCTGCCGCCCTTCCCTGTGCCTTTTACAGTGACTGTTGTCTCACCGCCTGATATCAGGCATACCTTCTTTTTGTTATGTGTTGCGTGTAATGTGTTGCGGGTTTCTATTGCTTTTTTTGCAAGCCGTTTCCCGGCTGTCTTTGCTTCGCCGGCCAAGTCAGAGGATATTATCTCTGTATTAAATTCAAGCTCCTCTGCTTTGTCTTTTGCGGCACTGAGCGCTCCAGCGTTGCTCCCGATTATTAAGTTACTTACATTGTTAAATATAGGGTTATCCGGTGATGGAGTTTCAGGGATGTTTCCATCCCTTCCTTTATAAAACATATCCATGATATTTGGCGGGATGCTTTCATTAAGCCTGTATCTGTAAATTACATCTATGGCATCGCTGAATGTGGATGAGTCAGGCGCAGTTGGGCCTGACGCGATTACATCCGGCTTATCTCCGATCACATCGGAAATCATAAGAGAGATGACTTGTGCAGGGTGAGCTATCTGTGCGAGCCGGCCCCCTTTTACTTTAGACAGATGTTTTCTGACGGCATTCAGTTCAGTAATGTCAGCCCCGGCCTTTAAAAGCCGATCTGTGACCAATTGTTTATCTTTAAGTGTTATTCCGTCATATGGAGAAACGAGCAGAGCTGACCCACCGCCAGAGACAAGACACAGGATCAGGGTCTCTTTATCCGAAGTGTGTAAAAGTTCTATTATTTCTTTTGTGGCATTGAGTCCATTCTCATCAGGCACCGGATGACTCGCCTCATATACCTTGATTTTTCGTGACTCGTCACTCGTTACTCGTAACTCGTCACGGACTTTGTGCCCGTACTTTGTTATGACAATACCGTTTTTTATAATGTCCGGTTCTGTTGATTCAAGAAAAGCCTTTGCCATCTGGAATGATGCCTTGCCAAAACCGGTTAAAAATATCTGTTTTAATCCGCTGCTGATGAACTCTGCCTGTATTCTGTCCGCATGCTCTTTAATTATAAGAGACGGATCAACTGCCTTTAAAGCGGCAGAGAATATTTCATTTACATTTTTTTTTGCTTCCATCCTCTTTTTCTAACAATGGATGTAGAATATCTGTATTTTTGTCAAAGGGAGACAGGGTTTGGCTTGAACGGTTTGTCGAATCGGCCAGGAATAGAGTGAAAACCTGATCCTGTTGCCCTTCAAAACTTTGTTCTACATCCATTCCCCCTCTTTACCTTGACCAATTAGTTTGTAACATTTATACTTATGTTAGTCAATTTTTTATAATTTTTGTTAAATTCAAACAAGCTGATAATCCTGATTGTAATACTCTATAATACTCTGAGGAGAAATAATGGCTGATTTTCATCAGGCGAGTACAATATCAACTTTTCATAAACTCGGTAAGTCGAATCTGGAGAGGATAGAGGCTGAATTGTCCTGGTACTCGCAGGAGCGTCCGATCGCTCTTGTTTTGCCGTCTCTTTATTCTGAACTTGAAGGAGAGGCATTAAAAGGGATAATAGAAGAACTTAAGGAAGTCAGGTATCTTAAAGAAGTCGTTGTTGCGCTCGGGACCTGCAACAGAAAAGAGTTTGAGCATGCCCGCAGTTTTTTTTCTGTTTTGCCCCAGACTACCAAGATTCTCTGGACCAGCGGGGATAAAATCAAAGAGGTATATAAGACAATAGAATCTGCGGGCCTGCACGTAGGGGAGGAAGGAAAAGGCAAATCTGCCTGGATGGCTTATGGTTATATAATCGCGCAAAAAAATATTGATGTTATCGCACTCCATGATTGCGATATTCTTACTTATAACCGGGAAATGCTGGCGAGACTCTGCTATCCGGTTGCAAACCCCAACCTTGAGTACGAATTCTGCAAAGGTTTTTACAGCCGTATTACAGACAGAATGCATGGAAGGGTCACAAGGCTTCTTGTAACGCCGCTTTTGAGGTCATTGAAAAAAATTCTTGGGCACCTGCCCCTTCTTGAATTTCTCGATAGTTTTAAATATCCTCTTGCAGGGGAGTTTTCCATGCATATCGATATTGCCAGAGTAAACAGGATACCGGGTGACTGGGGCCTTGAAGTAGGTGTTCTGGCTGAAGTATACAGAAACTGTGCTTTAACCAGAGTGTGTCAGGTTGATATTGCTGATAATTATGAACATAAACACCAGGCTCTTTCACCGGACAATTCCTCGGCTGGGTTGTTAAAAATGTGTATAGATATAAGCAAATCACTATTTAGAACTCTTGCATCTGAAGGTGTTGTTTTTTCTGACGGATTTTTTAAAACATTAATCGCAACTTATGTAAGAACATCTCAGGATATGCTCAGACAGTACGAGGATGATGCGACTGTCAATGGCCTTGGCTTTTTTCGTCATGAAGAGAGCCTTGCGGTTGAAACGTTTACTGGAGGTGTAAAAACAGCTTCAGAGACCATAATGATGGATCCTCTGGGAGTGCCTCTGATTCCCAGCTGGGACAGAGTGACATCCGCATTACCCGATATTCAGTCCATGCTGAGAGATGCTGTTGAGGATGATAACAAATAATCGGTTAACCGCATTTGAAAAGAAACCTGAAAACGCGCTGTCAAAACAAGGTCAAAAAGAACAGTACTCAAACCATCCTGTCGCTGATAAATAAAGTATCCCCAAAGAAAGGGTATATTTAATCGGTCTGTTGTTTTCATGAAAATATGTCAATGTATGTTAAAGGAGTGATTACCTGTGGATTTTCTAAACAGCTTTGATTCAAAGACACTATATGCTGTTTTGATTTTTATACTCTATGTCCTTCTGGCAAAAGCTGTCGATATCTTCATAAATAGAATCCTTAAACGTTTGGTCAAGTTTACAAAGTCTGAACTTGACGATAAGTTGATTGATATGGCTCATCGTCCCGTATTTCTTACAGTAATAATAATCGGCACCATTCATGCAATTAATATTTTAAAACCATCCGGAGACTTCACCTTCTACTCCCACGGAGTTCTGTACACACTTTCAGCTTTTATATGGGGAATATTTATTTTGAGAATCAGCAACATGATCATTAATGATCACCTGCACAAAGCCGCGGATATAACAGGTTTGAGCAAAGAAGTTACCCCCCTGATCGAAAACGTATGGAAAGTTATAGTTATTTTAGGGGGCATTATGGTGGTGCTTTCAATATGGGAGGTTGACATTACTCCTCTTCTGGCGTCGGCAGGTATCGTAGGTGTTGCTGTTGCATTCGCTGCAAAAGATACAATAGCAAATTTTTTTGGAGGAATAAGTATATTTCTGGATAAGCCGTATAAGATAGGAGATTATATTGTCCTTGATAGAGGTGAAAGGGGCGAGGTCTTTGAAATCGGAATAAGGAGTACCCGTATAAAAACAAGAGATGATATACTGATAAGTGTCCCCAATGCTATTATCGCTAATTCAAAAATAATAAATGAGAGCGCACCTGTTCCGAATTTTCGTGTGAGAACGCCTGTTTCGGTAGCTTATGGAAGTGATATTGAAAAGGTGGAGAAAATATTGCTTGATGTTGCGCTTGATAATGAAAATATTTTAAAAACACCCGAGCCCCGTGTAAGGCTCAGAGAATTTGCAGAATCGTCCTTGAATTTTGAATTGCTCTGCTGGGCCAGGGAACCTTCGCTGAGGGGCAGGACTACTCATGAGCTAAATAAAGCAGTCTATAATAAATTCAATGAAGCGGGGATAACAATACCTTTCCCTCAAAGAACCGTTTATGTAAGAAAGGAGAAAAATTGGCAAGACGAATAGCACCTTTTGAATTCAAACAGGCTATTAGTGTTTTGAAGTCGACCGGTAAAAAGGCTAACTGTTTAAGCAACCTCAGGGACGTAATTTCTAAAACGAGTGATGAGTCTATATTTCATCATACATGCCAATACTTTCTGAAAGACCGTATGATGGGGTACACGAATGATTTTGCTCAATGGGCAGGCGAAAGTCTTGAAGAGCGGGCTCTGGCAGAGCGGCTTTCAAATATAGATCCTTATATGATCAATTCAATCGCCGGCACAAGGAATGAATTGTTGAGGGTAATTGATGACTATGTCAGGGATTATCCTGAACCGCGCTGTGTTCTGTCCGGAGACGAATTTTTTTTTAATTCGACGCTTATCCTGATTTTTCCTGCAGGGGTAAAGGTTAAAACCCTGCCCGAGTTTCTTATAGCATTAAGACACGTGGACCCCGGCTGTATATATTTTCATTTTTATGAAGCGAGAATTCGTCTTGGCAGGGGGATAGATGATTTTTCATTGTGGTTTAAGGATACGCTTAAAAGGACAAGGCTTGCCGGGAAAATAAGAACGATTGATCCTTTTATGCATAATATTGACGGCATAAGGGATCATATTGTTGAAATGGTCGAGGAGGACCTGATGCTTGAAATGGTAGGGACCGGAAAATGATTAATCTGTATTCCGGGATAGCCCCGGCGAGGGATCTGATGCTTATCCACAAGATTTGCAGAAAATTAAAAGGCAGAACTTTTATGCATGTTAACTCTACCCGTGAAGGCGGGGGAGTTGCGGAAATATTACAGCGAATGATTCCGCTACTGGAGGATTTATCCATAAAGGTAAAGTGGGATGTAATAACAGGCGATAATGATTTTTTTGACATAACCAAGAAGATACATAATGCCCTTCAGGGTAATCCTGAAAAGTTTACAGATGAAATGTGGAAATACCATTATGAAGTTAACAAAAAAAACGCTAAAGAAATTGATTTTGATGTAGATTCAGTTTTAATACACGATCCTCAACCTGCCCCGCTGATAAAATTCAGGAAAAACAGCAAAAAAAGCTCATGGATGTGGAGGTGTCACATAGATGTAGCTAACCCGGTCCCTGAAGTCTGGGACCGTATTAAACAATATGTTGAATATTATGATGCCGCGATATTCTCAGTGGCAAAATTTTCAAAAGCCCTGTCCATTGATGAAATTTTCATAGCACCTTCGATTGATCCCCTCAGTGATAAAAATAGAGATATGACCGGGTCAGAAATAGAGGCTGTAATGGAAAAATTCAAGATAAGCATGGAGAAGCCTATAATACTGCAGGTATCGCGATTTGATAAGTTTAAAGACCAGATCGGCTCTATACAGATTTACAGAATGGTTAAAAAATATACCGAATGCAGTCTTATACTTGCGGGAAGCCCTGCAGCAGACGACCCTGAAGGGGAAGAAGTCTTAAAGCAGATCGAGGAGTTTGCGGGCAATGACCCTGATATACACATTCTTCTTCTACCCTCTTTCAGTGATAAGGAAATAAATGCGCTTCAAAGAGCAGCGTCTGTTGTTTTGCAGAAATCCATAAAGGAGGGTTTCGGCCTTACGGTCTCTGAAGCGATGTGGAAGGAGAAACCTGTTATCGGAGGCGCTGTGGGGGGTATTCCGCTTCAAATTGTTAATGGGTATACCGGTTTCCTTGTCCATTCGGTTGACGGGGCAGCATTCAGAGTAAGACAGTTTTTAAATAATCCGGATATGGCCAGGCGTATGGGGCAGAGAGCCAGAGAATATGTAAGAAATAATTTTCTTTTAACGAGACAGATTAGAGATTACCTGTCTGTTTGTTATGCCATGGAATTCAAGGGCAAGAGCGTACTGGAATTATGAGCTATGAAAAACTAAAGACATTTATAAAAGAAAAATTTTCCGACAGGCACCTTATAATAGTTTCAAACAGAGAACCGTATATACATAGAAGAGCAGGAAACAGCATAAAAGTTGACAAACCCGCCGGCGGCCTGACAGCTGCTATGGATGAAATATTAAGAGCTGTAGGCGGGACATGGGTTGCATGGGGCAGCGGTTCAGGCGACAGGGAAACAGTTGACAGCAAAAACCGCGTTCGTATCCCCCCTTCCAGACCAGCTTATACACTTAAAAGAGTATGGCTTGATAATAATGAAGTTGAGAACTATTACCATGGTTACTCAAACCGCGTTCTATGGCCCCTTTGTCATATGGCGCTTGACAAAGTTTACTTCAGAAAAAAGTACTGGGATGATTATCTTAAGGCCAATTCAGCGTTTGCGGATTCTGTCCTTGAAGATGCTGATGAGAAATCACTGATATGGATACATGACTATCACCTCTGTCTTGTTCCGAAAAAGCTTAAGGAGAAGAACAGTGCTCTTACTGTTGCGCACTTCTGGCATATACCATGGCCTAATTACGGGGTTTTCAGAATATGTCCTCAGTCCACAGAGATTCTTGAAGCCCTTCTGAGCAATGACCTGATAGGTTTTCAGCTCGAACAGTTTGCCAGAAATTTTATGGACTGTGCCAGAGAAAGTCTTGAAGATGTGGAAATAAATTATCGCAACAACACGATAACTTATAATGACCATACAACAAAACTCATGGCTTTTCCTATTAGCGTGGACTACACTAAATTCAATTCCCTTGCTCTTAACTCTAAAACCTCCTCTGCCATGAACCGGATGAAGGATAGATATTCCCTATCTCAGAAATATATTGGTCTGGGTGTTGACAGGCTTGAATATACCAAGGGACTGGTTAAAAGACTTCAGTCCATTGATTTGTTTTTTGAAAGACATTCAAGATTCAGGGGCAGGTTTACATTCTTTCAGATCGCCGTGCCGACCAGGATGAAGGAACCTTATCTTAGCTATAAGACGATCGTTGAAGGGCTTATAAGGAAGATAAATAAAAAATACTCATCTGCCAGCTGGAACCCTATCGTCTACAGGGACGTCAAGGCCGAGCATGAAGACCTTGCTGCTTACTACAGGATGGCTGATCTGGCAGTAATAAGTTCTGTATATGACGGCATGAACCTGGTTGCAAAAGAATTTGTGTCCGCGCAGGTTGATGGTAAAGGAGTATTGCTGCTCAGTGAATTTGCAGGGGCAGCTGAAGAACTGGAGGGAGCAATACTGGTTAACCCCTATGATATCGAAGAATTCTGTGACTCCATAAAAAAGTGTCTTGAAATGCCTGTGAAAGAGAAAAGAAGCAGGATGAATACTTTGCGTAGACAGGTAAAGGAAAAAGATGTCTATAAGTGGATATCAGATATACTGACTGAAGCTACACTGATTTACACCGCTAATTTACAGGGATGCCGCTATCTTTTTGATAATACCGATCAAATTCCAAAGAAAAACATATTTCTGTTTCTGGATTTTGACGGGACTTTAACCCCTATTGTTGACTCGCCTGATAAAGCCGTCCTTTCAAAGGAAATGCGTTCTTTAATTATAAGGTTAAATGAAAATATTCCTGTTGCGATTATAAGCGGCAGGGCGCTTAATGATATAAAGCAGAGAGTAGACATCGAAAACATGATATATGCCGGGAATCACGGTGCTGAGATATGGGCAGAGAATAAACTGGTTGTCGGACCGAATCTCGGTGATAACAGAAACATGCTGGAAAAAATAATCAAAGAATTAAAAGTGTCACTTTTGTCTGTTGAAGGTGTTATGATCGAGGATAAGGGGGCATCTGCCAGCGTACACTACAGACAGGTAGACTCCAGGGCGATAGGAAGACTGTTTGATATTTTCTGGTCAATTGCTGATAAACATAAAGGGTTATTCAGAATCACATCGGGCAAAAAAGTTTTTGAGATAAGACCCCACGGTATATGGAACAAAGGTGATGCTGTAAAATGGATTAGCAAGAATTTCGGAAAAAAGAAGATTCCCGTATATGTGGGAGACGATACTACGGATGAGGATGCTTTCAGGATAATAAAGGGCAATGGTGTTGGAATTGCTATAGGCAAAAGCAGGGAGGCAGACTATTATCTGGAAAGACAGGCTGAGATCGAAAGACTTTTAAAACTGATTGGGAATTTCAGGACGTGAGCAACCCTGCTGTCAAAAACAATATTCTGGAAAGATTATCAGAGATAAAAAACGCAGATATACTTGTAGGCATCCCCAGTTATAATAATGCAGGTACCATAGGACACGTGGTAAAGGCGGTTCAGGCTGGACTCGCAAGGCATTTCTCTGATAAAAAAGCTGTTCTGGTTAATTCAGACGGCGGTTCCGAGGACGGCACCATTGATGTTGTTCGCAAGGCTGCTATAGAGGATTTCAATTCAATCTTTATTGCTCACCAGAAATCTTTTTTAAAGATAACCACTCCTTATATAGGCATACCCGGCAAAGGCAGTGCATTCAGGACAATTTTTGAATTTGCGCAGGCCCTTAACGTTAAGGCATGTGCTGTAGTTGATTCGGATTTAAGAAGCATAACCCCTGAATGGATTGATTTGCTGTTAAGGCCGGTTATGGATCTTGACTATGATTATGTCGCCCCGTATTACTTAAGACACAAGTATGACGGTACCATAACAAACAGCATTATATACCCTCTTACCAGAGCGCTTTACGGAAGAAGGATAAGACAGCCTATAGGCGGAGATTTTGCTTTTTCCGGCGAACTCGCTTCATTTTTTCTGTCAAAGGATGTCTGGAGTACGGATGTTGCAAAATACGGGATAGACATATGGATGACAACAACCGCCGTTGCCAATGATTTCAGGGTTTGTCAGTCTTTTTTGGGAGCAAAGATACATGATCCCAAAGATCCGGGTGCTGATTTAAGCGCCATGCTTTATCAGGTTGTAGGGGGAACTTTTGACCTTATGGGGACCTATTACGATAAGTGGAAAAAAATTAAAAAATCTGAACCCATACCAACTTTTGGTTTTAAATATACAGTGGGGCTTGAACCTGTTCCTGTAAACCTGGAGAAAATGATTGATATGTTCAGGCTTGGGATAAAAGAGCTTTCCTCATTATGGAGCACGTTTATGCCTGTGAAGCTGCATGATTTTATATGCAATAAATTAAGAGCGGTGCCCAGGGATACTTTTAATATACCGGATGATGTATGGGTAGATATTGTTTATTCTTTTACTATAGCCTACAATAATAAAAGAATTAACAAAGAACATCTCCTGAAATCATTAACACCTCTGTATATAGGACGTGTTGCTTCTTTTGTTATTGAGACCTCAGGCAGCAATGCTTCAGAGGTTGAAGAAAAGATAGAAAATCTATGTAATATTTTTGAAGATAAAAAAAATGTATTAATAAAAAAATGGGTTTAAGTCATCTTATAATCTTTAAAAACCTGATTTTATTGTCTGAAAGTCAGATTGCATAGAATAATGAACAATTATAAAACAGGAGGTAATAATGAATGATACTGTAAAAGTAACAATTATAGAACCTCTTCAGGAGTTTTACAGGAATGTGATTAATTTTTTGCCAAACCTTCTTACCGCTTTATTAATCCTGGTTCTCGGTGTTCTCATTGCTGTCGCGCTTAAGAAGATATTTACAAGGCTTTTCAGCGTTGTAAAACTTGATAAGCTTTCAGAGAAGTTTGGTATCTCGGATTTATTCCAGAAATGGGGTTTTAAAGAGTCTATTTCAAGTATCTTTTTAAGAGTAATAGGATGGCTTATAATATTTACCTTTATGATAGTCTCCTTAAGGACCCTGAATGTTCCCACTATCGAAAGGTTTCTGGAAGAGCTTTTCCTTTATCTTCCAAACGTATTTATCGCCATTCTCATACTCTTTATCGGGTATGTCCTGAGTAATTTTCTGGGGCAAACAGCTCTCATAGCCTCTGTTAATGCCGGACTTAAGATATCGGGAGTTGTGGGCAGATTCGTAAAATTCACAGTATTTTTTCTTGCTGTGACAATGTCACTTGAACAGCTCGGGATAGGGAAAGAAACAGTATTGATAGCATTTGCTATAATATTCGGCGGTGTGGTTCTTGCGCTTGCGATCGCTTTTGGCACAGGCGGAAAAGATGCTGCAAAAGATTATATAGACAAGAGACTTAAAGGCGATAAGGATAAAGACGAGATACAGCACCTGTAAAAATTCAGGGTCTAAGGTGTCAAGCAAATTAGATTAAAGATTAAAAATCAAAATGTAAAATGACAAACCAAAAATTAAAGATAAAGGCAAAAGGTAATTTTTATATTTTATTTTTGGTTTTAACTTTAACTCGAACCCTTGAATCCTTGAACCCTTTGTACTTTGCTGGTATTATTCTATGAGAAAGAGCGTATTAGAAGAATCAGTTCTCTTTATCAGTGTTATCAAGTGGTTTTGTCTGGCAACTTTTGTAGGAATCTTTGTCGGCGCATCTACTACTGTATTTCTTAAAGGGCTCGAAGCGGCCATATTTGTTTCGAGTCAATATAAATACTATTTTCTTTTACTCCCGGTTGCGCTTTTCTTAAGCAGTGTTATTATCAGGTATCTTGCACCTGAAGCCAAAGGGCATGGTACAGAGAAAGTAATCGAAGCTGTACACAAGCGTTCAGGCAGAATAAATCCTCTTGTAGTTCCTGTCAAACTTATAGCGACGATTATCACTATTTCTCTGGGAGGCTCCGCAGGCAAAGAAGGTCCGTGTGCCCAGATCGGGGCAGGCCTTTCCTCTATGTTTTCCAGTCTGTTCAGGTTTAATGATAAGGACAGAAAAAAACTTGTAATGTGCGGTATTAGCGCCGGGTTTGCGACTGTTTTCGGCACTCCGATTGCCGGAGCTATTTTTGGCGTAGAAGTCCTGTTTGTCGGGGGTCTGCTTTACGATGTTCTCTTCCCGTCGTTTGTAGCGGGTCTGGTAGGATATCAGGTTGCCTCTTTTTTAGGCATTACATATTTTCATCAGCCTTTAAATTTTGTTCCTGTCTTCAGCAGTATGCTTTTTACAAAAGTATGCATTAGCGGGGTCTTCTTCGGCCTATGTGCGTTCTCTTTTATAAAAGTAATTAAATATGTGGATATTTTAAGGAATAAACTTGTAATCTGGGAGCCGTTAAGGGGGATTGTTGGAGGAGTCGTTCTTGTAGTTTTAGCGTTTCTTTTTTCTCCAAAGCTTCTGGGCCTCGGACTCGATACAATTCAGGTAACACTTGAAGGCGACAGTGTATACCCATTGTTATTTATAGGTAAAATGCTATTTACTGCTATTACTCTCAGTTTTGGAGGCAGTGGAGGGATAGTTACGCCTATTTTCTTTATAGGTGCTGCTTCAGGCAACGCGTTTGCGAATATCTTCAGTCTTGATGTAGCCATGTTCTCCGCTATAGGCATGGTTGCTTTGCTGGCAGGGGCAGCGAATACGCCGATTTCAGCCAGTATAATGGCTGCGGAAATATTTGGCCCTGAAGTAGCTCCCTACGCGGCCATAGCATGTGTTATAAGTTTTTTAATGACAGGCCACAGGAGCGTTTACCCGAGTCAGGTGCTGGCTGTTTCAAAATCTCCTTCAATATACGTGGAAAAGGGTCTGGAGATGGAAGATATATCATCAGTGGAAATAAAGCCGAGGCAGCAGAGTGTTACTTATTCCATAGTAAAACTTACCGACAAGATAATCAAAACCTCTGAAAAGATAAAAAAGAGGTTTGAGGAGAAAAATAAAAACAGGCAGTAGAACCGTGCTATATGAATTTATTTTTCCTTTGGCTTTTATTTTTTGTCTGCACACTTGCAATCTTTTATTCAGGGGCCAAACTATCCAAATACGGAGATATAATTTCTGAAAAAACCGGGCTCGGAGGAGTCTGGATAGGCGTTGTTTTGCTGGCTTTTGTAACATCACTGCCTGAGCTTATTACCGGGCTCAGTTCCGTGATGATTTTTATGGTTCCTGATATTGCGGCTGGAGATATCTTCGGCAGTTGTGTCTTCAATATTTTGATACTTGCTTTGCTGGATGTTTTTGACAGGGCATCTCCTCTGTCTTCAAGAGTTCACCAGAGACATACGCTTTCAGCGGGATTTGGAATACTTTTCCTTTCTATTGTTGCAATTAATATATTTCTTAGTAATTCTCAGATAACATTTAACTCCTTTGGATGGATAGGCCCTTATACGCCTGTAATTATTATTTTGTATCTTATAGCCATGCGGTTGATATTTTTCCATGAAAAGAGGATAATTTCAGATTTTGTCAAAGAGAAAGTTGAAGAACTGAAGTATGAAAAAATCCCGATTAAGGAAGTTTATATTAATTTCTCTATCAATGCGGGTGTAGTCGTTATCGCCGCTATTTTTCTTCCGGAGATTGGCAAACTGATCGCTGAAATGACCGGTCTGGGACAGACATTCGTTGGAAATGTGCTCGTTGCCTTTTCTACATCTCTTCCAGAGATTGTGGTGTCGGTTACCGCACTCAAGATTGGTGCAGCTGATATGGCGATAGGTAATTTATTCGGAAGTAATATTTTTAACATCGGTATACTCGCTATAGACGATGTGTTCTTTGTAAAAGGCCCCCTGCTCTCCTACGTTGAGTTTCACCATATTATCTCCGTACTGTCTGCGATAATAATGACGACAATAGCTGTTATCGGACTTACTTACAGGGCGAGAAAGAAAACGCTTTTCATGTCATGGGATGCCATAGGCATTGTGCTGGTATATATTCTTAATCTGGTTGTGCTTTATCTGTTTATTTAAATTTAAATGGATACATATCAATAATCATCCCTTCAAATTGCTTGAAGATTTTCTATCCGATATCAAGCACCAAACTCTTCGTTCTAGCGGAATCTCGCCGGGGCGGACACTTTCCAATCATTTGGAATTTCGATTATTAGAATTTAGAATTTGTTCATTATAATTTTATTCTGGAATGGCTATATAAACTATATATTACATTTTTACCCCGTTAGAATGCCCCCCTGCTTTCTTGCTCATCCCCATGCTTTCTTGCGAAAGCAAGAATGGGGGTCTTCTAATGGGGTTTACTGCACTCTTGAAGAAATAGTCTTAAAAGGATATTCTAGGATTATGGCATTTGTAATAGCGCTTGCGGGTAAAGGCGGTACCGGAAAAACTACGATCGCCGCTCTCACAGTTCGTTATCTTGTTGAGAAAAAACAAAAACCGGTTCTCGGTGTTGACGCTGATAGCAATTCATGTCTTAACGAAGCTTTGGGGGTTTCAGTACATGCGTCTATCGGAAAGCTGCGCGAAGAATCTCTGGCTGTTGTGCGCAGCGGTGCTGAACGTCCCGGTGGTATGAGTATGGAACAGCTTTTTGACTATCAGGTTCAGCAGTCCGTTATTGAGGCAAAAGGATTTGACCTGCTGGTTATGGGAAGACCTGAGGGTCCTGGCTGTTATTGTGCCGCTAATAATATAATTCGAAAATATACTGATAAATTATCAGAAAAATATAAATATGTAGTAATCGATAATGAAGCCGGAATGGAGCATTTAAGCAGGAGGACTACAAACAAAGTTGATCTCATGCTCGTTGTAAGCGACCCTACCAGAAAAGGAATTGAGACAGCTAAGAGAATCAACAATCTTGTAGATGAACTCAATCTTGAGATTGCTAGTCGCAGCCTTATTATTAACAGGGCGTCCGTCGATCATTTTAATAAATTAAAAAGCAGTGCAGTTGATCTGTCATTTAAAGATAAATTTAACGTGCCGGAAGACGAAAAAATTTTTGAGTTTGACCTTGAAGGAAAGCCTGTCTACGGGCTTCCTCCTGATTCGGCCGCTCTTGGATCAGTTTTTAAAATTTTAAATTCCTTTGATATCCCCTGATAAATCGTTTTCTGATTTGCTTTTAGCATCCAATATAAAGCAGCGGAAACCGCAGTTCCTGAAATAATTATTTAAATGGATAGCGAGCGTAATCCCCGCAGTTTTACCGCGGGGTTGAGTGAGTGAATATAATGAAAAAATTTCCTTACATTAGATTTCCTGTGGTTTTGTCACAGGGAAGATCAATGAATAGCGAGCCTGCCTGCCGGCAGGCAGGCGTAATCCCCGCAGTTTTACCGCGGGGTTGAGTGAGTGAATATAATGAAAAAATTTCCTTACATTAGTGTTACCTCTGGTAACACAACGCAGGGTAAACATCTATTTATTAATATTCGTTCACTAACCCCGTTACAAGTCTGTGACTTCTAGCCCACGGGGTGTACATTCACTAAACGTTCAGGCTTTCCTCTGGTTTTGCCACAGGGAAGATCAAATGCTTATTACAAAATAATTGTGCATATTTCCTTTCCTTCTATGGTATAATCTAAAACTTTCTTCAGGATATTATTAATCAGATTCTGGATTAAAACCCGAAAAGGAGATTATATTAATGATCATTATCGGTGAAAAAATAAGCATTATTGCCAAAAAGGTTAGAGAGGCAATGATGAAGCGTGACCCCAAACCAATTCAGGAACTGGCAGAGACTCAGTGGAAAGCCGGGGCCCATTTTATAGATGTGAACATAGGTCCTGCAGAAGATAACGGTGAAGACCTGATGAAGTGGATGGTAGAGAACATTCAGCAGGTGGTAAAGGCGCCCCTCTGTCTCGATACAACCAATGCGTCTGCACTTGAAGCGGGCCTTAAGGCTCATAACAGCGAATGGGGAAGAGCGCTTATTAATTCAACTTCAAATGACCCTGAAAGGTTTGGGATGCTGGAACTGGCGGCAAAACATAATGCAGAGATTATCGCATTGACCGTTGGTAAAGGCGGATTGCCGGCGGATGCGGAAGAGAGATGCGGTATCGCCGCTGAAATTATGGCACGGGCCTCGGAATACGGTGTTCCGCTTGAGGACATTTACCTTGACCCCCTTATACTCCAGGTCTGTACTACACAGGACCAGGCTATGCATTCAATCGGGGCGGTTAAGATGTTTCAGGAACTGAATGATCCGCCCATGAAGACAGTCGTGGGTCTAAGTAATATTTCAAACGGAGTACCAAAACAGATGAGAAGTCTGATAGATAAGGTTTACCTTACCTTGCTGATGTACGAAGGCTTAACTGCCGCGATTGCGAATCCTCTGGATAAGGACCTTATGGATGTAATTAAGACCACGGATGTGTTTCTGGGCAATATACTTTATGCGCATTCATATTTGGAAATGTAACTAACTAAACAAGTTCAAACTGTTCAAGCAGTTTAAGCAGTTCAAGCCGTAACATTTGAACGATTTGAACGGATTAAACGGTTTTAACTATATTGTTTGTAGGAGGTTAAAATGTCATTTGTAGTTCCTAAAGAAACTTTCAATGGTAGAGTACTGACTCTTGATTTTGGAAAGGATGATAAGTCTCTTGCTATTGGAGGCGATAGCAGCATGCCCTTTTTGTCATTTGAAGGTGAACTGCCTAACAGGCCGGTAATAGCATTTGAAATTCAGGACTGTCCGCCGGATGACTGGCCGGATACTGTAAAAAATGTATATAAGGATGTAAGCGGTGATCCTGTTACATGGGCAAAGTACTGTAAGGATGAGTTAAAAGCAAAAGCCATAGCATTAAGACTGCTAAGCACTAATCCTGACAGGGGAGACCGCTCTGCTGAGGATGCGGCAAAGACAATAAAGGATGTTCTGGCGGCTATTGATATACCTTTGATAATACTCGGCTCTAATCATATTGAAAAAGATGCTGCCGTTCTTGTGGCCGCTGCCGAAGCTGCGAGCGGACACAACTGTGTAATAGGAAAAGCTCAGGAAGGCAATTATAAGACAATAGTCGCGGCAGCCCTTGCCCATAACCATAAACTGATCGCTATGTCTGAACTCGATATAAATCTGGCAAAACAGTTAAACATCCTGATTACACAGATGGGTTTTGATAAAGAGAGGCTTATTACTGATCCTATGTGTTCCGCACTGGGCTATGGTCTGGAATATACTTATTCTGTTATGGAAAGGATAAGACTTGCCGGTCTTGCCCAGAACGACGCAACGATGCAGCCCCCGATTTTAGGTGATGTAGGAATGTACGTATGGAAGATAAAGGAAACTGTTGCTTCAGAATCCGAAGCTCCTGATTGGGGCGCTCTTGAAGAGAGAAGTATTGCCTGGGAGGCGATAACAGCTACTTCAATGATTTTATCCGGTACAAACCTTTTGATAATGAGGCACCCCAGAGCGATTACGAATGTTGAAAAAACCATAGATGAACTTGTTAAAGGATAAATTCGAATATCGAAATGCAAAATCCGAAACAAATTATAAATTCTAAAATTAAATGTTCAAAACTTTATTTACTCTGTGCAGTATGTTTTGAATTTTGTATTTTGGTTATTTGATATTATTTCGTATTTCGTGCTTAGAATTTAGAATTTTTA
>VAPA010321053.1_pt1 | contig 24699 bp, 21 predicted proteins | sample 3395041 | NCBI WGS metagenome assembly VAPA01 (sample SAMN08290432, study PRJNA428436) | hydrothermal vent metagenome | isolation source: Deep-sea hydrothermal vent chimney | place: Indian Ocean: Southwest Indian Ridge | depth 1973 m m
AAAGATGGAGTGTCTTTCAAGAATGCCTATGACAGAGGACTGACCAAGAGAAAAGAAGAGAGGTACAAGAGAGAGTTGAGGAGGCTCAAGAAGATAAAGAGGGGATATGGAACGACAGAGTTCCTTGAGATGGTCCAAGGACTGATGAAGTCAGAGGCCTCGACTCTGTTCAGGTAAGAAAAGACTTCTTTGTGGTAAGAATTGCACACATAGAAGACTTGGACATCACATTCCATGATCGATGTTCGGTTCCTGATTCATCAAGGCTGCGTCACAGGCATACGACCTTTGACGTCTAACGGCCTCTCCAACAGGCATTTTAAGTCCCCGTGCAACTCGCGGCGACTGCAGAGTGGGATCTTATGGACTTGGTTCTTGTCCTAGATTAACTCTGCACCTTACTGTTCTATCCGGATTATATAAGCACCGCTAATAAAATGTCCAAGAATGTCCAACTTTTTGGCAGCTGTACTCAACCCCTCCACCACCAGGAATGCTCCAAAGGCCTTTTCCTGGATCCTTGTCTCGTCTGACCAAGATAACTCCTTTTGAGCCAATAACTATTGCTCCGACTCCAGGAATGGGAAAACACGGATAGCGTCTTTTACTCATTATGTTACTGCTAGACTTGAGGGCATATTTATTATTATTCCGCAGTCTTGGCAATTTCGATCCTGATAGATATCAAAACCCAAAGTCGAATCATACGGTAGTCGTACTTCCCTTTCGCAACCAGAACAACGTATTTTCACATATCCGCGAAGTTCGAAAACCATTCTCCAAGCATTTCTGGCTAGTTCGAGTTTGCCAAGACGAGTATATTCTACAGCTAGTAAAACCCAGGGTGCAGCAGCCCCCTCATCCGCTTTAGTCCAACGAAGTAGGCAATCATTAAATTCATCATTCATTCCTAATAGCGAATAGAGACCGCATAATCCTCTCCAAGATTCAGGACCTCTTCCTAATTCAGCTTCTGCTCTTGTTAAGGTCTCATTGCGTTTCTCTTCATCACCCTCAAGATGAGCTAGATATACTAGTCGTGAAAGCGCTTCGATATTTGCGGGATCTTGTTCTAGGACTTGATTGAAACAGTCAATTGCACCATTGTATTCTTTGGATTGCAATCGTAATTCCCCAAGGAGTATCTGAGAGCGATAATCTGTAGGATCAACTGTGTTCGCGCGACCTACAAATGGTGAGGCCTCGTATGGTCTTTTCTGAATCAACAACAGATATGCATAGTTTGATATCGCAGTCATTAGTTCAGGATTCAATCGATGGACTCTCGCCCACTCATCCGTTGCAGCAGTGAAATCACCTAATCGATACAATGTCAGTGCGTAAAGACCACGAATTCCAATGTCCTCAGGGAATTTTACTAGAGCACGTTTTAGATGATCTAAAGCTTCTCGATACTGGTTATTCCTATACATTATCCTTCCAAGTTCAACCCAAACGTCAGGCTCTAATGAGTCAAGTCGGAACGCTTCGCGAATTTTATCTTCTGCGTGAGATAATTTCCCAAGTGCCCAAAGAGCACGTCCCAAAAAAAGTTCTACAACATAGTGTTGTTCTACAAGCTTCTCAGCTTGTTCAAGGACAGTTACAGCTTTCTCTGGTATTTCAGCCTGAACGTATGCCATTCCGAGACAGACCAATGCATCAACATCTTCATCATCAGTTTCAATAACTGGCTCAAGGAGTTCTATCGCATCTAGAGGGCGACCCTCCTCAAGGGCTTGCATTGCGGAATCGATGATAGCTTCAGACACGTCAGTACCAGCCTTAGTTCGTAAACGCTCGCTCACACTTTGGTTATAAGTAAGATTCGTTATGGCAAAATAGATGACCGGGCGAGAGTATGCAACACCTTTCTCAATGCTACATGCAGCAATGCTACTTGGACAAAAGACAAGACTCGCAAAGTTCGAAAAAGCTATTCGACAGATTGTGAAGCCGAATGATTATGTTGTGGATATTGGAACAGGTTCTGGAGTTCTTGCATTAATGGCAGCAAAGGCAGGTGCTCGAAAAGTAACAGGTATCGACATCAATCAGGAATCTGTAGAGTATGCAAATGAAGCGGCTGTATTGAACGGTGTTGAGGATAAAATCGAGTTCGTGGAAAAGCATGTTTTAGATTTCATCCCAGATGAGCGTGCAGATGTGGTAATCTGTGAGATGTTATCATCAATTCTCTTAATTGAACAACAAGTTCCAGCTAGCTATCATGCTGTTGAAAATATCTTGAAACCAGACGGGGTTATCATTCCCCAAAATGTAACAATTTTCATTGTCCCAGTGGAGAGCCCAGTGATGGTGGATCGTTTTTCTTTCGAGCAACTGCAATTTCCCCGTGTAGTCCAAACAGTAATGTCAGATTCAACGAAAGACCTTGCAGATCTAATGATTCTACATGAATTCGATCTTACAAAATCAACATCAGATTATAGCATTGATAAAACACTTCATTTTTCAATAATCAATAATGGTGTGCTACAGGGACTTGTTGGTCTTTTCGAATCACAGCTCTACGAGGATATCAAACTAAATATGGAAGATGGATGGAAGCAGCTATTCCTTCCTTTGCAGGAACCTGTCAGAGTGACTACTGGTGACAAATTCTCAGTCAGAGTTGCATATACACCGGGAAAATTCAATTCGCTCGTCATCGAATAATTATAAGTTCAGCTAGTATCTTTTCGCGTCATTAGTTGGGAACGGTCCAATTCAAAGACTACAGGATTCTTTGGATCAGGACAAGCATGAAGTTCCTTACAATGATCTACAGACCAAGGAAAGTACGCATTGTGCATCATTGCATACACAACAGGTAACATAGTGAAAAGCGCATTCAAGCAAATGTCACCTGTCACACCGAAGTGATTGAACTCAACAGAATCACCAACCTTGTGTCCAATTGGGCAAGTTCCCTCTTGACTCACAACTGTGGCGACAATTTTCCTAGGTTCTTTACCAACGCATTTGTCCTCGTTTGACATCTTGGTTCAAACATCTCTTCAACAGATGCCCCCTATTACTGTTACTAACGAAAAGGATAGCTAGGGGCATACTTTTATCATAGTCCGCAAAAGCGTGTCCTCGGTGGCTGATGTTTATGAAACTGAAAGGTCCATTGTGCTACGTACTTGATTTTGATGACATTTACAACTATGCATATCAAACTGCAAACAAGGTTAAGAAATCTGGTTGGAAACCAGATGCGATAGTTGGAATTGCAAGAGGCGGTTGGGTTCATGCAAGAATTGCATGTGACCTTCTAGCTGTCAGAGACTTGTTTAGCGTTAAGGTAGACCATTGGGGCGTAACAGCGACAAAAGATGGCAAGGCCAAGCTGACATGCCCACTGACAGGAGATGTCACTGGAAAACGAGTTCTTGTTGTGGACGATATAACTGACACTGGAGAAAGTCTTACGATGACAGTTGACCATGTCAAAGAGTGTGGACCATCTGATGTGAAGAGTGCAACACTCATGCACATCGTGGGATCCAAGTTTAAACCAGATTTCTTTGGTGTGGAAGGAGCTTGGGCGTGGGAGATATGGCCATGGAATTTCTATGAAGATATTACCGCCCTCATTACTACAATCTTTGAAGGGGAAAAATTGAAAGAGTTCAGCACGGCGGAGCTAAAGAAGCATCTTCGAGAGTATAACAACATCGTTCTCTCGGATGATCAACTATCCAAGATAAAGGCACATATGGGATTCTTTGGAGTCATCGATTACCCCCTCGATAAAGTATGGAAACTGAAAGATTAAGGTGGAGAAAGAGAATGGCATTTGAAGCAAAGCTATCAGTAGTACCAGTGGATAAGAGTCAATCAGAGGACCTTCATAAGATTCTCCCTATAGAGATTGGGATGTTTGGTGGGTCCGGAAATTACGACTCTAGTGTTATTGAAAATCCAATCGAGGTCAAGGTTTTCACTCCATATGGTGCAACATCTGACAATTTCATACTAGGGACAGTTAAAGGAAGAACGTTTGCATTTCTTGCAAGGCATGCAAGGGGACATACTATTTCCCCCCACATGATAAACTATCGAGCAAACATGTGGGGTATGAAAGCTCTAGGCATTAAACGAATCATTAGTCCTGCAGCAACTGGTAGTTTGCAACCTAAGAGAATTAAATTAGGGGAGTTTGTAATTGCAGACCAACTCTTTGACAGAACAATGGGGGTTCGTAAGGACACCTTTTTTGAAGAAGGAACCATTGCACATCTACCTTTTGCAGAACCGTTCTGTCCAGAATTAAGAAAGGTGGCATCTGAAACAGCAGGACAAGCCAATTTCAAGGTTCACGATAAGGGAACCTACGTGTGTATCAATGGTCCTCGATTCTCAACAAAAGCTGAATCGATGTTCTATCATAACCAGGGATGGGATGTTATTGGTATGACCGCATATCCCGAGGCAGCGTTGGCACGAGAGGCTGGAATCTGCTTTGTGAATATTAGTATGCCCACGGACTATGATGTCCACGGCGAGGAGAACGTCACACATGCCATGGTTTTGAAGACAATGGCTGAAAATGTGGAACGAGTCAAAAAGTTGACTTTCGATATGGTTTCCAATATTCCTAAAGACGCCAGTTGTGATTGTCAGACCGTAATGCAACACGGTCTTTTCTAAACCGAGTTCAGACGCTATACTTGAATGACCGAATGAAACATAGCATAGAGTCGGTATGAGGAATATGGTGATATTCAAGTGAGACTTGCTGTTGGACAGATGGAACCGCAAATAACCAGCGTGGAGGAAAACATCGCAAAAGTCAAAGTTTTGCTCGAGAAGGCAGAGGAGAATGCAGTTGATGTTCTTGTCCTTCCTGAATTATGTAACTCAGGATATGTCTTCCAGAGTAGTGATGAAGCAAACGCTTCTGCCGAAGAGATTCCCCAAGGTCCAATGTCCTCAGAATTACTTGCTTGGTCAAAGGATGGACGAATGGTTGTTGCGGGTATTTGTGAGAGAACTGATAAAGGATTATGCAACTCAGCAGGGGTTTTTGCAAATGGCGAACATATCACTACGTATCGGAAGATCCACCTCTTTTTGAATGAGAAATCTTGGTTTCAATCGGGAAATGATGAACCACCAGTCGTTGAATTTAACGGCTGTAAGTTTGGTGTAATGATTTGTTTTGATTGGATCTTTCCAGAAATTGCTAGGGTTCTAGCTCTGAAGGGAGCACAGGCGATTCTGCATCCTGCGAATCTTGTGCTTCCATATTGTCAAGACGCGATGATAACAAGATCAATTGAAAATCGTGTGTTCACTGCAACAGCAAATCGAATAGGTACAGAACGAGAAGTAGCATTCTCAGGTCATTCACAAATCACTTCTCCCAAAGGGCAGCGACTAACCTCACTAAACGGAGAAGAAATCGGAATCACAGAGTATGATATTGACCTGTCAATTGCAGATGATAAAATGATCACAAATCGGAACCATCTCTTTGATGACCGTCATCCTGACCTGTATTCACGAATCATTCAGAACGATTAAACTTGCTTGGTGCTCTTCCTTTCCAATTTTCAACTGGATATTTCTCAACGTTCTTCTTCATCTTCTTCACAATCGCATCAACTGGATCAATACCTGCTTTATCACAGATACGGAGGAGGTACACAAGAACATCTGCAATTTCACCAGCTAATGCTTCTTTGAAATCCGCATCTTGCAAACCGTTTTCCACATCTTCATCCGTCTTCCATTGAAACAGTTCGAGAAGCTCTCCCATCTCAATTGATGCTGACACGGCAAGAGCTGCTGGTTTATTGAACTGCTCCCAGTCCCGTTCTTGTGCAAAGCGCCTGATGAGGTCTATTAGTTCATCTAATGTTGGTTCACTCTCACCCATCATGGGCACCTGAATTCATCGTCTGGGACCAGCGAATTGCTTCTGAACAATCCAAAGAGTGTAAATCGAGAATACTACCAAGACCATTGTTAAGCTGATGAGTGGTGTGGTAATTCCGGGAATAAACGATTGGAATGATATTACCCAACTGATAGAGTCAAGAGTGCCAATACTACCGCACAGTATAACGACTATTAGATTAGTCAAGCCAGCCCAACGAAGTCGGCTTCCTTGTGCTTTTTCCCATGTTACTAGCGAATATGAGGCAGCAACCCCACATAGAATAATGAGAACATATGAAGCAATGAGGAAATAGCGATTGGCACCCTCCCAAAGAATTGATGGTGCGAATACTACTAGGAATCCTGCAACCATCAGAATGAATGCAGTAGTTGGCCAAGGATTATCTGTGAATTTAGTAAGCCTACTTGGTACATCTAGTGCGTAACGAGGATCATACCCATCATCGGATTCTTCATCTTCCTCGTCAGGAAAAGATTCCACTATCTCTACCTCTTCCTCTACCTCTTCCTCTTCATCGTATTCTTCTTTTTCGAAGAATGTGTCTTCTTCGTTATTCATTCGAGTTTCCTCAAGATTGCAGATGGACTGGAGAGTGAGCGGCCCTGTTAAAATCCTTGTGCCTCATGAAATCATAGGATATCCAACAGAAGAATGATTAAATCCAGATTCGGATGAAAACATAATATGTCGGAAGAGGAGCAGGCATTTGATCAATGGCTTTCCAAGGCACGATTACTTAGACAACAGGGGCAGAACAAGAAAGCAATCGAAGCGTACCGGAACGCGCTTCTGATTACCCCTGAGAACTTGGATGCACTCAACGAGATGGGTCTGATTCATATCCACATTGGTGAACAGAATAGCGCAATCATCGCATTTGATCTTGCAAAAAGTCTCGCTCCCGATGATTTCAGGGGATATTCCAACAAAGTTGAGGCATATCTCACTCTCGGTTCATTTGAAGATGCAAACGTAGAGGCGGATGCAGGACTAGAACTTGTCCCAGAGAGTGCAGAACTCTGGTCTAAAAAGGCTCGAGCTCTTGAGAGTCTTCTGAAGATCGATGAGGCTATCGAGGCGTACAATAAAGCTCTCAAATACGATTCCAGTGAGCCAGAAACATGGAAGGCTCTTGCCCTTTGTCTGGACGCTCAGGAAAAGTGGGCAGCAGTTGCTCGTGCATATAGAATTGCCGGTGGGCTCCATCAGAAGCGCGGTGAGGAACGGGATGCGGAGAGCTGTTTCAAATTTGCTGATCTGGCTGAAGACTCAGAGTAAAAAGAATGAGGAAAAGGCCCCATATTGGGCCTTAACCTGTTATGAATTACTTTCGTTTCACGAAACAAATTCCACCAATTACAGCAACAATTGCTATTGCTATGTAGGGTATTAGTTCTGCAAGAGAACCTGGTGTTGGTGGTGTGGTTGATCCCGAAGTTGTAGTAGTTGGAGTTGTGATTATGGAACCTATCGAATTGCGAACTCGAATGACCATCTCCTCTCCAACGTGCCAGATACCTCCTGCTTGCACAGATGCCTGTACAGTGATGTTTGTTCCATCAACCTGAGGAGATATCACAAACATGTAGTTCTCTGGGTCACCTTCTGCGGAGTCAAATACATTTGCCGTGATCGAGTAATTGTTCCAACTACCAGCTCCAATCTTCACACCCAGACTAACATCCGTGACTCCAGTAGAAAAGAGTGGATGTGCATACACTGTTACGTTGATATCTGAAGCACTAGTGGGAATATTTGGAATCCAATAGAGATTTACATCACCTATATGATCGAAGTCAGCAATGCTCCAATCAAAGTCAAAGACTTCTTGATACCATTGAGCGATATCCTCATTCTCAATAATGACTCCAGCTTCTCGATTATTCTCAATGCTATTGTCACTGTAGTTGATACTGCTAATGAGAACGATTCGACCATCCACGATGATACCCTTATTGTGATTAGCTGTGGACCAGCGTGTATCCTGCCAAACAATAGGTATGTCATGTTGATGGAAAAGAGCTGCAACTTCCTCGAAGTCATACTCTTCTTCAGAGATAACACGAACAGTAACACCACGATTCTTTGCATCTATGATGGCCTCAAGAATCGTTTCTACACTACCTGTTTCGTTCCAATTGGTGATGTAGGGAATCTGAATGTCAAGTGTAGCCTGAGCTGCATTGATACAGTATAAGATTCCTTGGAGGCTTGTATCAGGACTGAATATCGGAGTGATATTCATAGGTCCTGAGAAGTGCCCGGGTGTTGCGAAAGGACGAGCGTATGTGCTACTGGTGGCAGTGAAGGTGAGTGGGCTACCAGTACCATGCGTCCCCGCATCATAATCGATTCCATTACTCCAATCGTAATCAAAGACATCTCTGTAGTATTGAGTTACCTCGGTGTCGGTCATAGCAATACTCCATTCTCGGTTTGCCTTATCCCCAACTTCAGGAAAACTAGTCTTTGCCCAATTGCCAGAATGAATGATAGTCGTCTTGTTGTCAATGATAACAAATTTCTGGTGAGCATAAGTAAACTCAGGATCGCTTGTCCATTTCACAGGATAACCTAGCAGTGTCAAATTGTTAGCTACGTAATCATTAGGACTATAGTATCCTAGACTGTTCCAGCCTATAAGGAACTTCATCTCAAGTGTTGGTTTCGCAGTGTGAAGCTCATGAATAAGTTCGAGAATGTACGGATTATTGATTCCATAAATCTCAACATAGATTGATTCTTCTGCTGAATTCAAGAAATGCCAAAGAGTGTCTTTACTCCCATCAGGTGACACAAATGTTGTTACGTTCATGTTCTTGTTGAAAGTTTGCCATGTGAACGCTGAAGGAGTGAATTCCTTTTGCGGCGGGTCTACTGATGCCACAGGAGAAATCAGAAATGGTAGAAACCCGGAGAGCATCAGTGTGACCACGAGTATACTAAATATTTTGTGGTGGTTAATCAAAGTCAAAGTCCTCCCGACTTGTTGTCACGGGTCTATCAGACTGAATCACTTATACCTTCCCATGCAAAAAGAAGAGATACAGAATATAGGAGCCATATCGCATGAAACTATTCTACCAGGTAAGTCCCGATGAATATCGAGATTGCTTGGACAAAATTTGTGAAAAGTTTGGAATGCACGAAGAGGTCGATGAGGCTAGAACAATGTTGATGTTAGATGATGATTCCCAAATAGAGAGAGTCATCGGTACATTCGACCCATCGACTGACAAGACGGCTCATGTGAGGATAGTTCTTGCTAATGAGTCACTAAAGGAGTTCTTTGATTCTGTTTTAGGGGAACCATACAAGGTAAAGTAGAATGCTGGTTTCGAGTGTAGTGATCTGTTGAAATAGAGAAAGAATGTCACAGACAGGAACGTCCTGTTGAAGACGCTCCTGTCGAACTACCGTTCATTGTAAGTTGTACTATCTTAAACACCAGAGTGAAGTACTCCCAGGTAACGGCACTGGGCGGACTCTGCGAGGTCTAATATGTGTCTCGTCTGCCTCAGACTCATGTTACCTGACCTTGATATATAAAGACCTACAGATTCTCTCAGATGTTCATTTGAGAGAAGTCCAACTTTACCCAAGTTCTGGGCAGCTGTTTCTAACCCCTCACTCACAATGTAAGCTCGGGTCGCTGTCTTTGAGTATTATTCCTCGATAGCGCCTTCAGGGCAACTATCAACACAAGCATAACACTCGGTGCACTCGTCTGCACGTGCTTCCTGGTATACGGCCTTGTCGTTGATCACATATAGCGTAGGATCAACTGGACAAACATCAGCGCAGGTGGCACATGCATTACAGTTATCGTTGACTTTCCACATCATTGGAATCACTTGTCCTCGGACTATTACATAAGTCCATCTTCGTGTCGGAGGGTGCCCCATTTAAACTTCGTGAATGGACAATTCAAAACCTTCAAAAGCTCTACAAATGCGGGAGCCAGAACTATTAGACAATCTCCAGTGAGTTATTTTAACATTCAACGACGGTGGTCCAATTGCAAGATTTAGCTAATGACGAGCAAGCAGACGGCAAGTTTAGTCGGCGTCTTGGTCTCGTAGGGGCAACCAACATTGGACTAGGGGCCATGCTCGGTGGCGGAATCTATGTCATTTCTGGGACAGCTGCAGGAATAATAGGTCCAGCCCTCGTTGTTGCATATCTGGTCACTGGAATTCTTGCAATGTTCACAGCAATCAACTATGCCGAGATTGCCAGTTCAATTCCCAAGCAGGGTGGTGGATACACATTCGCTCATGACACTCTGGGAGGACTTCCAGCATTTCTGACTGGCTGGTTTTTGATGATAGGGAACATTGTGGCTTGTGGATTATACGCATTAGCTGTTGCCCACACACTCGCCGTGTTCATTCCAGATGGGACTCAGTATGTAGCAATGATTGCACTTGCGATAATAGCGATAACATTCGTGACAAACACAATTAGTGTCAAGAGCGTTTCTGGAGTTCTTGGTATTCTGAACATTGCACAGGCAATTATTCTGTTCTCATTTGTTGCAATCGGACTCCTATTGATAGAACCCTCTAACCTGATTCCATTCTTCGCTGAGAATGCTGGACTACCAGCTTTCATGGCTACGGTATCGTTCATCTATATCAGCTTCGTAGGCTTTGAGCTGGTGACCTCTGTATCAGAAGAGATTAAGGACCCAGCAAGGAATGTCCCTCGTGCAATATTCCTCACTGTAGCAATTGGAACGGGAGTTTACATAGCTGCGTCACTGGTTATTGTAGGTGTGGTTCCTTTCACACAAGTTGCCGAAACCTTCACTCCTATCGCAGATGTTTTCGAAGTAATGATTCCAGGTGGTTTAATCGTAGGTCTCGCGGGGATGGCTGCATCAAACTATGCTGCGTTGAACGCCACATTCCTAGCAGGAGCAAGAATCGTATACTCTATGGGGAGAGATAGATTCTTGCCAAAATCGTTCGAAAGCGTGAGTAAGAAACTGAAGACTCCAATACCAGCCTTAATTTTGGTCCTTATTCTTGTTAGTCTGTTTGCATTGTCAGCAGATGTCGTGTTGGTCGCTCAGCTCGCAGTATTTGGATACCTCATTGCGCAGGCGATTGTGAACTTCTCGGTCATCATACTTCGGCGGAAGGGACTCAGTGTACCGGGTACGTTCAAGACACCACTGTTTCCAATCTTCCCAATTTTGGGCGCTGGAATCTGCCTATTGCTACTCCCCTCACTCGATTCATTTGTTTTGCAACTTGGTGGAACCCTTACTCTGATCGGATTCTTTGTTTTCTTAATATACGGATGGCGTCACAATAGAGCTCACGTTGAGATACTCAATAACAACATTGGAGCTGTCACTGATCAATCGTGATGAGAGAAACAGGAATATTGCTATTATCGAAGCTGGTCAGTCGACATCTTCTCTATCAAGCCAGCCTCTTAATGCAAGGGCGGCCTTCTCTGACATTCCATCCACGGCAGTAAGATCCTCCACGGAAGCCTTCATCACATTTTCGAAACTGCCCAAGGCTTGAAGTAGCGCAGTTCTTCGTTTAGGTCCAATTCCGGGTGCTTCCTCGAGTATAGAGCCGGTGAATCTCTTCTCCCTGAGTTTGTCATGATATTTCTTGGCGAACCGATGAGCTTCATCACGAATTCTCTGTATCAAGTGCAGCCCTTCTGACCCAAGATCTAATTCAATTCCGTCTGGAATGCTCCGCATGAAGAGAAGCTCTTCCCTTTTTGCGACAGCTACTACTGGAACGTACTCCAATCCCAGCTTGGTGAGTGCATCAAGAGCAACATTGAGTTGACCTTTCCCCCCATCGATTAGGATAAGATCAGGTAACACATCCTTTCGTTCGAGTACCCCTCTGTATCGTCGATAAACTACTTCGTTCATCATTGCGTAATCATCTGGGGTTTCCTTGACGTGAATCTTGAACATGCGGTACCTTTTGTTGTATGGCTCACCATTCTTGAAGACAACGCAAGACCCTGTAGGGTCAGTTCCCTGAATATTGGAAATGTCAAAACCCTCAATACGCATTGGTGCCACTGAAAGGCCTAGGGCTTCTTTTAGTTCTTTAACGCCATCATGTACAATCTCTTCTTTACTCTCTCCAAGAATCAACATTTTCCGAAGAGCTCTATGAGCATTCTTGTTTGCCATCTCGACTAGCTCAGTGGTTCTATCATCATCAGGCAACATAATCTGAACAGGATGTCCATTAGCATCACTAAGCCAAGTACTGAGTTGTTCCATTCGAGGAATCTCGGCGGGGATAATTATCTGATCAGGTAGACGTGGAATAGTGAAATAGAATTGTTCGATAAAAGCTAAGATTACCTCAGTATCAGGTGTGTCGAGATCTATCTCAAAATAGAAATTGTCTATACCAATCATCCGACCATTTCGCACTATCAACATATCAATGAGGGCAGCTTGTTCTGTTCGTGAAATTCCAAGGATATCACTATTCGCTCCTTCGAATCGAACTACCTTCTGTCGACTCATCAGGATTTCTAAATCAGTGAGTCGGTCCCGAAGCTCGGCTGCTTTTTCGAACTTCATTTCAGCAGATGCTTTTTCCATCTGACTCTTGAGAGACCTCCGTATGTCTTCCGGGCGACCTTCTAGGTAGTAGCTCATCTGATCCACCAATGATCGATATTCATCAAGAGGAATATGATCTTCACAAGGTCCGGTACATCTATCCAGATGATAATCCATGCAAGCCCGTTTCACTTTTTCAGGATCCTTACACATAGCTACAGGAATGGATTTTCTTATTGTATCTAAAAGGCGCTCAAGCCTCTTTGTACTCCCATAAGGTCCAAAATAGGTAGCACCATCTTTTTGGGCTTCACGTGTAATCTCAAACGTAGGAATTCGTTTTGATAAATCCAACCTCACCCATGCGTGTCTTCTGTCGTCTTTCAGTGCTATGTTGTACCTGGGTAGATGTTTCTTAATCAAAGTCTGTTCCAAGACGAGTGCTTCACGTTCTGTGTTCGTTAAGATGGTCTCGAGGTCCCTCGCAATGAACATCATCTCTCCTATCCGTCGAAAAAGTCCTGTCTTCCTCAAGTATGAAGCGACTCTCTTACGGAGTGATTTTGCCTTTCCGATGTAGAGAATCGTTCCCTTCTCATCCTTCCAGAGATAGACCCCTGGACTGTCGGGTAAATCGTGGACAAGAGTTTTGAGATCAGACATCGAGTTCCATCCATCAGTAAGTATGCAGCTGTCCTGATAAGACAACCATAAATCAGTGATTCGGAAGGTACCACCGAGCTGGTTCGTTACGTTCGGTTCTTTGAATATTGATTTGCATTGGCCGATGCAGAGCGCCATCTGACAATAGCGTCACACTCTGCTCCTTTCGAGCAACCATAGTAAGTATACTCAGGACAGGCAATACAGGGTGAGGTCTCTTCAGGGTATTTGGAATCTGCAGATCTCTCTAGTTTTCTCAACTCCTCAAGACGTTTCCGTATTGAGTCATCGTTTTTTCGCATATTCTTATCGCATATTGTATAGGCTTCGTCAAGCTGTCCCAAGTCAACAAGTGTCAGAGCTAGTTCTTCCCAGAATGGGATTGGTCCTGGATTGAGAGAGACTGCCTTTCGAAGAGCCTCTTCAGCTTCTTTGAGTCGTCCTACAGATCGCAGATATCTTCCTAGAGCAAACCAGGCAAGCACATCTCTAGGAAAAGTAGCAAGACGTGTTCTGAGATCAGCTTCATACATAACACTAGTATTTCTTGAGGTCGTTGCCGATGTTGGTGTTGAGTCTGATGACTCGTCTCTGCGTATCATATGTGTGCGTGTCCTCCCGGCGGACGTTGCGAGCGGTCATCCAAGATGGACAACCATTTCAATACTCGATTATGTCATTAATATACCATATGTGTAGGATATTCGCACTAATGAAACGACCCTATAGTGCATTCTATGAGGTCTGTTTGCATATTTCAAAGAGGACAATTTTCCATTGATTCTATAATATGAAAGTCTCATCGATAAATCGAGGATAGAACGCGCGGTTCAGCTTTTGGAAGATATTGTCAACTCCACCATTCAATTTTCCGTATCAATCCTGATACTCACTGAGAAGTACTACTCCAATCAGTCCGAGAGTAAGCCCAACTCCATAGAACAGAACATCTGAGATGACCTGTCCAAAGATGATGATCCCTCCCAGAATTACTGCAAACATACTGATGGTGCCAGTGATAGCATTGAATCGTGAGGCTAGATTTCGCTGAAGTCCAATCGACACTGTGTAGATGGCAGCTATTGCCGTGAAGACACCCAATAGAATTAGAGGCAACAACGCGTTGATGAAGCCTTGCAGAATATCCGCTTCACCAAACAATGCTAGAGTGAACCATTGTGTAAACTGAGAGGCGAGAGCTTGAACGAATGCAGTGATAGGTGCCCACAGTATTGCTATCTTTCTGGTTCCTCCTGCAAGAGCCCCAATTCCTACAAACATCACAATAGAGTACAGGAGAATGCCGGAATAATCGGTAAACATCACTGGTTCAGTCACACCACCCAACGCAATGAATACAGGTGTGAATATCAGCAGAATAATTCCAAGCATTGCTGGTAAGTCGATCTTCTCGCCTAGCCTCTTTGATGAGAGGTAGACCAAAGCTATCAGTCCAATATTCATGAGGGGTTGGATAACAACGATTCCAGCTAGTTGGGTTGCAAAAAGGTAGGTGAGTCCACCAACAAGAGCCATGAGAAAACCAATGACCCATCGTGGTTTTGAGAATAGTGCTCTCGTATGCTTCATTGGGTTCTTAGCGTCAATCTCTTCCATCTCACTGAGTGCTTCTTTTTGAATAATTGGAGCAATGTTCCAAAGAAGGGATGTAATCATTGCAAGTATGATGCCGAGCATACTATCGGTGAGTAGAAGTTGAAGCATTCTGAATCACGTGAGCAAAGGGCATAGTTCTAATAAGACGTGTCATGAGACGGTCTTCTGCACTTTGCCGAAGTCACTTAAGGTATGAACGACAATGTTCTTTCATGAGCGAAGTGCCTTTTGATTGTCAGAAAGCTTGGAACTATATTGATGAAATATACAAGGTTAAAGATAAGCCGAGATTGAAGGATTATATCAAAGCTACAGGTCTTGACAGTTTCGGGCCACCGATTGAAGACGAGATGTCTCGACTCTTCAAGCTGCTTCTGAATCTAAGTAGACCAAGGAAGATTCTGGAGATAGGGATGAGCATCGGATTTTCAACAACAAATCTAGCACTTGCTGCGAAGAGATTTGGTGGCACTGTAACCACAATTGAGATCGACGAATCTATAGTTGACGTTGCCCGGGAAGCCTTTGAGAGAGAGGGAGTCTCGGACATTATCGATATTGTAATTGGTGACGCAAAGGAAGTCATTTCTGAGATGGAGTCGGAAACGTTTGATGTTGTCTTCCAAGATTCTTCCAAGCAACTCTACCCTGTCATGCTTGAAGATTGTATCAGGGTTCTGAAAAAGGGGGGTCTCTTTCTCGTTGATGATACTCTATTTCCGGTCATCAGGCAGCCAAATGAGTGGAGTGAGTCTGACAGAGCAATTGACAAGTTCAACAGAGAACTTCTGAAACTAGATGTCATCAGTACGATTCTACCAATTGGAGAAGGTTGCACTATCGCAGTGAAATTGTGAACTCAACAAAGACCACATTTTAATTTAGCGGACCGTGACGCACATTCGGACCATAGAGTGCTTCTCGAAGGTGTTTGTCTATGAATGAATATCTGCTGTCCATTGATTGATTCAAAAAAATTATAGGTGTATGTTCATAAGTCTAAGTGGATTGAGGTTGGAAAGTTGGGGAAAAAGTGGGTAATCCCGATATCGCTAATTGCACTGTTATTACTCCTGATGCTATCTCCCAATCCGTCAGCCGCGTTTTCTGTTCTCCCAAATGATTTGAATGTTGGGCCATATGTGGACAAGATTGTCTACAAAGTGATTGGAAACCAAGATCAGAGGATTCTCGCACTCCAATCCGGAGAGATTGAAATGGATACAAGTTTCTTTGATCCCGTTCACCTCCAAACATTGGATGCAGATCCTGACATTGACATCTATGAAGCCGTCAGAAATGGATATGGTCATATCACAATAGATTGCAGTGACTATCCATTGAACATCAGCGGATTGAGACGGGCGTTCGCCTACGCTTTTAACAAGACCCGAGTGACTACAGAAATAATGGATGGATTCTCAGTTGAGCATGATTCCCTCGTCCCCCTTCCAAACAGCTGGTGCATCGAGGACGAATTAGATTGGCATTACTATGATGCCCGTCCAGACATTGGGAATCAGATACTTGATGACATCGGTTTCTCAATCAATGCAACCACCGGATTCAGAGTTGCACCTAATGGTGATGCTTTCGATATTATAATCGCTTACAGTTCAGAATCCCCAGAGATTGGAGGGGGAACAGCTCAGATAGGGGTTGATGCCTTACGTGCGTTGCATATTGAAGCGATGGTCACAACGACTATGCATGGTCACAATGACTATGATATGGTCTTCTACGCTCATAACTTTGGAAGTGACAGCGTATCATGGCTTGCCCGCGAGTACTGGAGTGAATATGCTGACGATCCATACCAGAACCCAAGTAACTTCAGGAACGCAACCTATGACAGCTGGCGAGACCAGCTCCTCTACGGTACATCCTATGAGGAGGTCTACGAGGCAGCTGCTGAGATGCAGAAGATTTTGCACTATAATGTACCAAGACTCGTTGTATACGTGAATACCTACATGCAGGGATATAGAAACGACCAATTCACTGGTCATGTAGAGGATCTAGGAAAATACATCTCTGGCCCCTGGACTATGAGAAAGATCCGTAAGCTTGATGGTACTCAAGGTGGAGTTTTTCCAATCGCTATTAGCCAAGAGCCTGAAAGTTTTAACATCTTCACTACTAACTCAGCATACTCTACTGCTATCATGTCTGAGATCTGGCCTTCATTGTACTCATATGGTCCAGACTCGACACCGTATCAATACCTTGCTGAGCGTTTGATTACTGAAACTCACACCGACAATCCAACCGTAACAGATGGTCATACTCGGTTCACCATCGATATCATCCAGAATGCAACATGGAGTGATGGTACACCACTCACTGCTGAAGATGTGGCGTTTAGCTATTCCTACTTCTATGAGAGCGGACCTTTTGGGAATCCCGCTGCTACTGACTTGGGTGACTTAGTTGCAGCCTATGCACCAACACTATTCAGAGTTGTGGTTGAATTCAACACTGAATCATATTGGCACTTCTCAAATTTCGCCTTTGATTTTGTCATTCCGAAACACATCTTCAATGACATCGATGGAATTGGTTATGATGGTTGGAACACCTGGAACCCAGTGTTTGATCCGTTGGAGCCACATGTGAATTCAGGACCCTTTGAGTTCACAGACTTTGAGGTAGGAGAGTTCTACGAGATTAGTGCCAACATGGATTTTGCATATTATCCAAGTTTTGCATCAATAAATACCTTCGACCCTGTCCCAAGTACAAGCCCAACAACTGAAGATGTTGGTGAACCAATGGACCTAGTCACATTAACCTCAACAGCCATTACTGGAGCTGCAACTGTGGTCATTATTGTGATGGTGGTTGAAATCTTTCGTTACAGATATGGAAAACAGAACTAGTTCAATGGACCATGACGTACATTCGGACCATAGAGTGAATCTCGAAGATGATTACCTGTATAGGATTTCCAGACCTCACTAATCTGCTCTGGTGTACCTTGGGCAATAACTTCACCCCCAGCATCACCACCTTCTGGTCCTAGATCAATTATCCAGTCTGCAGTCTTGATGACCTCGAGGTTGTGCTCGACAATGATGACTGTGTTCCCTGCATCAACAAGTCGATTGACCACCCTGAGAAGGACATGTATATCCGAGGCCGAAAGCCCTGTAGTGGGTTCATCTAAGAGATAGAGCGTCTGCCCCGTAGCTCGTCGAGAGAGCTCCAATGCGAGTTTCATTCTTTGGGCTTCGCCACCTGAGAGTTGAGTTGCTGGTTGTCCAAGCTGAAGATATCCTAATCCAACATCCACAAGTGTTCGCAACTTGTCAGCAATCTTTGGGATATCAGCAAAGAATTCGAGGGCTTCGTCAATGGTGAGTGCAAGAACCTCAGTAACGTTTTTGCCCTTGTAGGTCACTTCGAGGGTTTCCCGGTCAAACCTATTGCCGTTGCACACATCACACCTCATGAAAACATCGCTCATGAAGTGCATCTCTACTTGTAGGAGTCCACTTCCCCTACATTTCTCACATCGACCATCTCGCGTGTTGAAACTGAATCGACCAGCACCAAAGCCGCGAGCCTTAGCTTCAGGCATTTTTGCAAAAAGAGTACGAATCTCACCAAAGGTCTTCGTGTAGGTTGCGGGGTTACTTCGTGGAGTCCTGCCAATGGGAGACTGGTCTACGAGGACTAGCCTGTCGATATTCTCAATACCTTCAATTGCATCGTGCAGACCAGGTCTGGCACTTGCATTATTCATTTCTCTGGCTAATGCTTTGTAGAGTGTATCATAAGTCAATGAACTCTTGCCAGCCCCTGACACTCCCGAAACGCAGATCAGCTTTCCGAGGGGGAACTCTACTGTGATTCCTTTCAAATTGTTAGCTCGTGCATTCCGAACTTTAATTCCCGCACCGTTTCCATTTCTTCTATCAAGAGGTACTGGAATCTGTTTTGCTCCAGCCAAGTACTGTGCAGTTAGTGATTTGGGATCAGCTAACACCTCATCAGGAGTCCCTTCTGCTACTATTTCTCCACCATGTCTACCTGCAAGTGGACCTAGGTCGATGATATGATCGGCGGCTGTAATCGTGTTTCTATCATGCTCAATCACAACAACTGTGTTTCCTAGTGACCTCAGATGATAGAAAGTTTCAATCAAGCGGTCAATATCTCGTGGATGCAGTCCGATAGATGGCTCGTCCAGGCAGTATAATACTCCAGTGAGTGCAGAGCCAATCTGTGTGGCGAGTCTGATACGTTGTGATTCTCCCCCGGAAAGAGTCATACTCGCTCTATCAAGATTCAGATATTCTAATCCAACTGATTCGAGGAATCTCAATCGAGCCTGTATCTCTTTCAGGACAAGCTCAGCAATCTTGAGGTTACGTTCTGAGAGCGTGATGTTATTGAAAAAAGTCACTGCTTGTTCAATAGTCATTGCTGTGATTTGATCTATAGGTTTACCATCAACTGTCACTGCAAGACTCTCTGGTTTCAACCGCCTTCCACCGCATGACTCACACGTACTCTTCCTTGAGAGCTCATTAGCGATACGTCGAGCCCACCATTGATACCACGTTTTTTCACTGCCTTTTGAGCGATCAAACAAGCGTTCAAGCCATGGAACAATACCAATCCATTTACGTTCGATTTCCCAGTATGACTCTTCACCCTCCATTGTATAGGCGAGCATCAAATTGGGACGACCCCACATGAAGCATTCAATCTGAGTCTTTGTGAAATCCTTGTACTTTGTGTCTAGAGTGAAACCCTTCACTTTCCCTAGAGTCTGAAGGCGTTTCAAGAACCATACTCTCTCCGACCCGTTGATCTTGCGACTGATATCTCTGACAGTCATCTCGTTGTTTGGAACGATGAGATCAGGGTCAATTGCCATCGTAACTCCGAGTCCATTACACGTTGGACAAGCTCCATCAGGTCGATTATGGGAGAACGCCTTAGGTCCTAGTTTGTCGTATTGAATTCCACATTTCGGGCACATGAGAGATTCAGCGAATACAAGGTCAGGTTGATTCTCTTGAGCGACGATTGCAGAACCTTCACTAGTCTCTAATGCGGTTTCTAATGAACCTATCAAGCGCTCGCGATTCTTTTGACTCACATCTAATCTGTCAATAACAACTTCAATATCGTGCTTCTTTCTCGCATCCAATTGAAGACCTTCAATCTCGTGGACATCACCATTCACTCGGACTCGTGCGAATCCACTCTTGAAGAGACCCTCTAGTTCTTCCTCATGCTTCCCGGTCTCTCCACGCACCACAGGTGCTAGTATGTGAATCCTCTGATCCCCGTTCTCATGAAGGACAAGTCGAGCCGCTGATTCTGCAGTGAGCTGCTCCATCGGTCTTTTGCACTCCACACAGTGTGCAGTTCCGATATTCGCGTAGAGAAGCCGTAAGTAGTCTTGAATCTCAGTACTTGTTGCCACAGTGCTTCGCGGATTCTTTGTTCGACCCTTCTGTTCTATCGAAATGGCTGGAGGCAGACCCGTTATCTTGTCCACCTTAGGTTTGTCGAGTCTTCCGAGGAATCGTCGAGCATAGGATGACAATGACTCAACATAACGTCGCTGTCCTTCTGCGAAGATTGTATCAAAGACGAGTGTGCTCTTACCGGATCCGGATGGTCCTGTTACAACTACAAGACGGTCTCTGGGAATGTCTACATCTATCTCCTTGAGGTTATGCTCCTCAGCCTTACGCACTTTGATGTAGCCAGTCACTTCTCTTTCCCTCCATGTTCGAGAAGTTCTTTCATGTATTGACCTGTGTAGGATGCTTTCGCTGCAACAATCTCTTCAGGGGTTCCCTCAGCTACAATGTAACCTCCTTCGTCCCCACCCTCTGGCCCTAAATCAATCACGTGATCAGCAGTCTTTACAACATCCAGCTGATGTTCAATCACAAGGATGCTGTTTCCTAGATCGACTAAACGATGGAGCACTTCCAAGAGCTTCTTGATATCAGCGAAATGTAATCCTGTAGTTGGCTCATCGAGAAGAATCAAAGTTTGTCCAGTAGCGGGTCTCGAGAGGAACTTGCTCAGCTTGATTCGCTGTGCCTCTCCACCACTCACAGTTGTGGCAGGTTGTCCCATTTTGACATAGCCCATGCCAACATCGCATAAAGTCTGGAGCCGTCGATATATTGATGGCACTCCCTCAAAGAAGGTGAGTGCCTCGTCTATTCGCATGTCGAGGATATCAGCAATATTCTTCCCCTTGAATCGAACCTGAAGGGTCTCTCGGTTGTATCGTCGACCATTGCATTCACTACAAGTGACCTGCACGGGAGGAAGGAATTGCATCTCTATGATCTCGACTCCAGCACCCTTGCACTTCTCGCATCTACCTCCCTTGACATTGAAGGAGAACCGTCCGGGTTTGTAACCGCGTATCTTAGACTCAGGAAGACTTGTGAAAAGATCCCTCAAAGGAGACCACAGACCAACATATGTAGCGGGATTAGACCGGGGCGTACGACCAATCGGGCTCTGGTCAATCACTATCACCTTGTCAAGCTGGTCTACTCCAATGATCTCATCATGCTCGCCAGGTTTAGCTCCTGCCTTGTGGAACATTCGAGCTAGCTCTCTCTGAAGTGTTTCGACAACTAGCGAACTCTTGCCGCTACCTGAAACCCCAGTAATAGACACAAACAGACCCAGCGGAATCTTCACTGTGAGGTTCTTGAGATTGTTATGGCGACATCCACGAATCTCAATGAACCGACCGTTGGATTTTCGTCGTTCAGTAGGGACTGGTATCACTTCCTCCCCTCGGAGATATTTCGCAGTGATTGACCGCTTAGACCTGAGCACATCGTCTAGAGTACCAGCTGCTACTATCTCACCACCCTCTGCTCCAGCACCTACACCTAAGTCAACAACATAGTCAGCATTTCGGATTGTTTCTTCATCATGCTCAACAACTAGAACTGTATTTCCGAGGTCTCTCAAATTCATTAGCGACTTCAACAAGCGCAAGTTATCACGAGCGTGAAGCCCCACACTAGGCTCGTCACACACATAAGTGACTCCAACCAAATTCGAACCTATCTGACTGGCTAGACGGATTCTTTGAGCTTCCCCTCCCGCTAGAGACGGGGCGGGTCGTTCGAGGGTTAAATATTCGAGACCAACATCATGAAGAAATCCGAGCCGTCCCAGGATTTCTTTGGTGATTGGGTCTGCTACCGGTTTGAACCTCTTTGGGATCTTTGTGCCCTCAATGAACTTGCGTAGTTCTTTGATGGACATGCTTCCCAGGTCAGAGATTGACCGATTCCCTATTGTGATGGCCTGGGACTCGGGTCGTAAACGACGACCTTTACATACAGTACATGTCTGAGAAGACATCAGCTGCTCCAACTGTCGACGGCGATATTCAGATTTAGTTCTGCCATACGTTCTCTTTTGTCGTGGGACAAACCCCTCGTAAGCGCGTTTATAGTGTCCTTCCCATTTGACCTCAGCGTCTGGATTGTTACTCTTCCAGGTGATATCATATTTCTCAGTTGTACCATAGAAGATTATGTTCTTCTGATCTTCAGTGAGTTCCTTCCACGGAGTATCAAGGGAAAAACCGTACTTTTCTGCAACCATCTTGAACAAGTTTCTCCTAATCATCCACTTGTCTGGAATCATGACCCCTTGATTCAATGAGAGATTGGGGTCTTTGATGAACAGGTCGGGGTCAAACTCTCGCACAACACCCATTCCTGTACAGTTGGTACAGGCTCCTTGTGGAGTGTTCCAGGAGAAGATTCTCGGTTCCATCTCTGGTAGACTTATGCCGCAGTCCACGCAGGCGAACTGTTCGGAGAGAGTTAATTTTCCGTCGTCTTTCTCAATATAGACTACACCCTCAGCCATATTCAATGAGGTTTCGACTGCTTCTGAAATTCGACTCCGTTCTGACTTCTTAACTCGCAATCTATCCACGACGACTTCAATCGTATGCTCAAAATAACGATCCAGTGACAGCCCATCTTCGAGTTCCATGAGCTCTCCATCCACACGCGCTCGAATGAAACCCTTCTTGATGAGGTCTCGAAACTCCCTTCGATATTCACCCTTTCGACCTCGTACTATGGGAGCAAGTATCATTATTCTTGTGCCTTCCTCCAACCGAAGGATCCGGTCGACCATCTGCTGCGAGGTCTGTGGCTCGATCTTCTTTCCGCACTGAGGACAGTGTGGAACTCCAACGCGGGCGTAAAGTAGTCTGAGATAATCGTAGATTTCGGTAATAGTTCCGACAGTTGAACGGGGATTGCGGCCCACGCTCTTCTGATCAATTGAAATCGAAGGTGAGAGACCAGACATGAAGTCAACCTTTGGTTTCTCCAGCATCCCTAAGAATTGACGCGCATACGGAGACAGTGATTCAATGAAGCGTCTCTGACCCTCTGCGAAAATTGTGTCGAAGACGAGGCTACTCTTTCCCGATCCTGACACTCCAGTCACAACCGTGAACTTGTTCTTCGGAATCTCACAGTCGATGTGTCGCAGATTGTGTTCAGAGGCACCAACAACTACTATAGACTGGGGACCATCTAACTGCACCTCTGGTGCTCCCTTGCGTCTATTGTTGGTTGCGGCCTTCACTACTATTGTCCCTCTATCCTCTTCCTTAGTGCACTAATTTGATCTCGCAGTCTTGCAGCCTTCTCAAACTCAAGATTCCTTGCAGCCTCTTTCATCTGTTCTTCCAGGTCAATGATGAAATCAGTCAAATCATCGACTTCGAATGGATCGAAATCTTCCAGTTTTGTCTGGGCGCTCTTGTCATGTGAAATGATACCTTGTGCAATATCTTGAATCGATTTCACTATCGATTCGGGTTGAATTCCGTGCTCTTTGTTATACTTCTCTTGATATGCGCGGCGTCGATTGACCTCATCAATCGCAGACTGCATCGCATTCGAAACATGGTCTCCAAAAAGTATGACTCGCCCGTTTGCATTTCGTGCAGCACGACCCATCGTCTGAATGAGTGCCCAATCGGTTCTCAGGAAACCTTGCTTGTCAGCATCAAGAATCGCAACTAGTCCAACCTCAGGGAGGTCAAGACCCTCTCTAAGGAGGTTGATTCCCACAAGTACATCGAACTTACCCTGGCGGAGTTGACGGATTATCTCGATACGCTCCACGGTTCCAATATCGGAGTGTAAGTATCGTGCCTTGACTCCGGCCTCCACAAGATATTCGCTTAACATCTCTGCAGTCTTTTTTGTGAGCGTTGTGACAAGAATCCTATCACCTATTTCTACTGTCTTCCTTATCTCTCCAAGAAGATGATCGACTTGTCCAACAACGGGTTTGACTGTGATAGCAGGATCAAGAAGACCAGTTGGTCTCAACAGCTGCTCAACGATTTGCTGGCTCCCCTTTTTCTCGAAGAGTCCAGGTGTCGCACTTGTATATACGACGTGTTTCATGTACTTCTCGAACTCTGGAAACTGGAGAGGTCTGTTGTCAATAGCTGATGGTAACCTGAATCCATAATCAACCAGGTTCTTCTTCCGTGCCTGGTCCCCATTGTACATCCCTCGAATCTGGGGAATTGTCATGTGTGATTCATCGATGATCATGAGGAAATCTTCTGGGAAGTAGTCCAGTAATGTGTAAGGTTTCTCACCACGTTTTCGACCATCAATAAATCGTGAGTAGTTCTCAATCCCTGAACACATACCCACTTCTCTAAGCATCTCCATGTCATACATCGTTCGTCTCCTGAGCCGGTCAGCCTCGACTAACTTTCCTTGTTTTTTGAACCAATCAACCCTCTCATGCATCTCTTGCTCAATCGGCTCAAGTGCCTCGATAATTGTTTCATGACGAGCGACGTGATGTTTTGCAGGATACAACTCGATCCATTCCGGTTCATACAGCTTCCTTGCTGTCAGACCTTCGAGCATTGTGAGTCGGT
>VAPA010503911.1_pt1 | contig 24535 bp, 25 predicted proteins | sample 3395041 | NCBI WGS metagenome assembly VAPA01 (sample SAMN08290432, study PRJNA428436) | hydrothermal vent metagenome | isolation source: Deep-sea hydrothermal vent chimney | place: Indian Ocean: Southwest Indian Ridge | depth 1973 m m
AAGCTTTCAGCGTTTGCAGTTAAGCATGGGAGAAAGCCAGAAGATATCCTGAAATCTGTGGGTTGTTGGACTCGAATCCTTGAGTCGGAATCCGAGATGGAAGAAAAGATCAAGAAAGGAGCAGCTGCAAGAGGAGTTTCTGAAGAAGCTTATCGAAATAGAGTAGCTTCATCACTCTGGGGTACACCTGAAATTGTGGCTGACAGGCTTGCTCAGTATGAGGATCAAGGAGTTTCTGAAATAATCTTGATGTTTCCCTACGGTGAAAAGAGGGAGCAGATTGGTTTGTTTGGGGAACGTGTTCTTCCGCTACTCTAACTGCTAAGAGCTTCAACAATCATCTTGAGAGATTCAAGACCCTTCTCCTCTGAGTTTCGAGCCGCAGCTAGATATTCTGTAGCCTTTTTGCTCTTTGAGCTGACTCCAATAGGTTCTAAACTCATCCCTGGAGAAAATGGAAAAATCTTTGCAACACAATCAAGATTCTTTGATACCATTTCATAATGACTCACTGAAGTTTCAATGATTGGGTTCATTTTGTTTGACAGACGCTTCTTTGCTTCATTCAAGAATTCAACTGCATACTTCCGACATTCAGCCCATACTCCTGTGTTATATGCAAGACCCATGGAGAGAGCAACTCCGCTATTGACTGCTTCAATCCATTTGTCGAAGCCCGGAATACCCGAGTTATAATTATCAAATATCCATTCGTCAGGGTTTGTCGAATGATGAAGAACTTTCTCCAATGCCTCCTTGACGACAATTTCCGGTTCTGATTCAGGTACTTTCTGAACAGAGTACATCTCAATTACTCCGATATCAGAAGTTCCAACATCCTGCCACTTTATCGGTCCTTTTCCATCATCACAACCAGCACCTGAGATGTAGTATCCAACATCATCATAACCATTGATGACATAATATTCTGGAATTTCCAGTTCCCACCCATAGCAGGGTGTCCCGTTGTCAAGGTTTTTTCTGACAAAATCCCATGCCCTTTTTTGCTCTTTTGGAAATTCGGCTTGAGTTTTATATGTGAAAATACCCTTTATCTCAAATCCTACATTATGGGCTAGTTGGAATACCATGTGCGGTTTCCAAGCTGTTGGACCACTGGGACATAAATCTGCGGCAATGTTGAGAACAAAAGCATGTCCAGTACCACCAAACAACCATCCTGTTGAAATCCTATTTTCCAAGAAATTGAGACATCCCTCAATACAACCTAGATGCGACACATATCGCGGCTGCCATTTTAGATTCTTGATAACCTTCATACTTTTCCCACCTATTAGCATTCTAGTCATTTGAAAATACTATTCCGCTTCACATGCTCGTTCAAGCTTAGATTGTTCTTGAGACTGACAATAAATATACTATGCTAATGAAGAATTCAGTACATTGCGTCACTAGGCAGTATTAATAGTGTCCTATGAATAGTACTTAGCGACACTATGTAGTGGTAGGAGATGGAGATATGATTTCCATTGAATTCGTCTTCAAAAGGATTTTCGCAGCGATACTGCTATTTGCCGCTATTGTCTGCTTTACGTTTGTTCTGTTCCGATTGCCGATCATTCTGTATGGAGCAAGTCCAATCAGTCTCATGCTACTGGATACTTTTAGACGGTGTGGTAACAATATAGGTACTGAAGCAATCAATTATCTCATAGCAAATTTCGGTTTAGTTCCGAATCCCGATGTCTTTGATTGGATCTATATGTTTGGTAAATTTGTCGCCAACTCATTTGCTGGTGAATTTGGTCTATCATTTCTTACTACTAGGCCGGTCTCATTGGCACTGCAGGAACAGATTCCAAATACACTTCTATTGATGATAGCTACAATTGTAATTACAACTATAATCCTAACAATTAGGAAGGATAAGAGTGACAAGAATCAAAAGATAACGAACACGATGATTCCAATGAATCAACGAATAGGAAATTCCATACCAGTCTTTTGGTCAGCATTAGTTATCCTTCTTTTCTGCAGTTTTTTCCTGCTCGAATTTACAGGAATCGGTTTTCCACAATTTGGAACAATCAGCTATGATGCTTGGCAGTTAGCAAGAAACAATCAATTCGGATTTCTTGTTCTTACACTTGATATCCTCTTTCATCTTTGCCTTCCATTAACAACATTAACTCTATTCTCTATTTCATCAACTAATAGTCTACCGAAGATGTTTGCGGATGCTATTTCATCATCAAGAAGCAATGAGAAGCTCAACGCTGTTTCCTCCGGAAACCTGCCAAGCATGATAAGAAATGATATTCTCAAAGCTGTAGGGAACCTCTTGGGTGCAACCATTCTAGTTGAAGTTGTATTTGGTTGGAGAGGTATTGGTAAGCTCTTCTTCGACAGTCTATTACGCATGGACTTTCCAGTTTTGCAGGCTTGTTTCATTGTCTTAGGTGGATTGATAATCATCTTCAATCTGTTCTCAGAATTGGGCATTGTAAATGTAGGTTCAAACAAATTCTCGAACCTTACTTAGGTTCAAATCACTGTGGACCAAGGGTTCTTCAAAACTAGGATGATCTTCTTTTGGCTATTTCAGAAAATAGGAGAGGGGGTTGACCCCCCTCAAATGGTCCGAGGGGGAAACCCTTTCCTCAATTCGAACTATGCTGAGAGGTCATCTTCAAGCCATACTTCAGTCTTCGACTCACCCATAACTGGTTGACGAACCTTGATGAGAATCAACAAGGCAACAACAAAGAACGAAAGTACGCTTAGAAGGGCAAATTTATTGGCCATTATCAGGTCGAAACCCGCATTTCCAGCAGCTAGCACAACGAATCCATAGACAAGTGGACCTAGTATTGCCGCGAATTTGCCTGTAAGGGTGTAGAACCCATACATCTCAGATTTCTTTTCCTTTGGTATATATTGGCCAAACATGCTGCGAGCAGTACTTTGAGATGAACCCATACCAATCCCTGCGATTAGGCCAACAATCCACCAGATGATTGGGTCTGTACCGACAAACGCGATGAGAAGTGCTGCAACCCAAATTAGCAATGTTATCATCAGAGTAGGCTTTGTCTTGATTCTATCAGCTACATAACCAAAGATGAAAGCACCTGGAATCGCGGTTAACTGAGTGACTGCAAAGAATATGAGAATGTCAGTTGTTGAGAATGCGTAGACAGTTTCACCATATAATGCAGCATAGTAAATGACCGTGGTGATTGCATCACTGAACAAGAAGTATGCGACCATGTAAAGTCGGATGCCTTGATAGTTCTTCAGTTCTCTAAAGGTCCTAGCGACTCTCTTGAACCCAACTATTACCAGACTCATACCTTCTTCATCAGGTCGAGCTGTTGGTGGACGTTCTTTGAGACCTAAAATGCTAGGTATTGAGAATACAAGGAAAAACAAAGCACCGAGCAGGAATGGTAAAGTTGAATCAGTTCCAAGCATAATCACACTGACAAGTGCAATGATAATTGTCAACATAGCACCAACATATCCAGCAGCAAATCCGATTCCTCCGATACGACCTATAGTCTTCTCAGTACTGATCTCAGGTAGCCATGCATTGTAGAACGGTAAAGCTCCTTGGAATCCAATGTTAGCAAGAATGAAGATTATCCAAGCCCACATCCAAATAGGAACTCCCAGGATTGGCGGAGCTCCTCTAGTTGTGAAGAACAACAAGGTGTTGAAGATAATGCACAACGCTGTGTAGAATGTCAGGAACTTCTTCTTGTTTCCCGAGAAGTCTGCTATTGCCCCAAGAATGGGTGATGTCACAGCAATTACAAGCATGGTTATTGAGCCTGCGTAACCCCAAAATGCAGTCCCCATGAAGCCGCCATCTGCAAAAGCATCGGTCACGAGGTTTCGGAAGAAAATTGGAAACAAAGCAGTTACTATCAAAACGCTAAAGCTTGTGTTAGCGAAGTCAAACAAATACCAAGCTACTCGCTCTTTTCGAGTAGAAGGATCTTGAACAGCTTCGCTCGAGCTTAATTCAGCTAAATTATTTATTCTCCTTCAAAATTGGAATGATGTTTGAGGAAAGAAACATAGCAAAGCCCTCTTTTTAACGCTCCGGATTTTGATTGGAAAGGTTTAGAACTAGCACTTCTCGCCCCACCCATTAGGAGACTCTCAGAATGAACAAGGAAGAGTTGTTTGAATTTTGTAAAGAATGGCTTTCCGCATGGACTGGAAATAATCCCGATAAGCTCTTGAAGTATTACCACGAGGATGCGCTCTATATCGATCCTGCAAACAATGAAGGTCTCAAAGGTCACAAAGCAATTGGCAGGTATTTTGAACGACTTCTCAAGGTAAATCCCGATTGGAAATGGGAACCAATAGAGATCTTTCCTATTACCTCAGGTATCATCCTCAAGTGGGAATGCTCCATCCCTGTAGGTCAAGAGGTCATCAATGAAGTAGGATTGGATATCGTTGAGATTGAAGGTGAGAAGATCACTAGAAATGAGGTCTATTTTGATAGGACAAGACTTCTTGCAGCAATCGAAAAGAAACATTGAGACCCGTATTACATCAATCCCTAAATAAGACCCTTCACCCAATCTGAAATATATTCATTAAATATTCCAAAATGTTCGAGCATTACACTATGACCTGCTGTTTCGATAACGTGCATGGCAGACCCCTTGATTTTATCATGGAGAAAGGTCGAGTATTTTATTGGAGTCATTGCATCTCCATCTCCAACAATAATCAGAGTTGGTAATTCGATTTGGGATACCTTGTCCATGATATCGAAGTTGTTGCATAACTCGAAATCTCTACTGATAATATGTGCGGGACATTTCCGTATTTCGTGTTTGGATGCTTCAATCACTTCTTTTGACGTGTTCTCATGAAACATGAAACTTCCAGCAGCTTCAATGTATCCCTCAAAATTGTTCTCGAGAAGATCAAAAACAACAGGGGTGACTCTTAGTTTAGCTCCTGTGCCTACCAAGATGATTCCACTAAGATTCTCTGGATGCGCAAGAGCGTAGAGCTGTGTAAGCGCACCTCCCATGCTATGTCCAGCTAGAATTGGCAGGTCAAACTTTGATACAACCTCGTGAATGTCTCGCAGGTATGAGTGGACACTGTCTTCCTCAGCTCGATCTGGAGACTTCCCATGACCATTCAATTCAACTGCAACAACATGATGTTCATCTGACAAACCTCTCAATTGCATAAACCAGGTTGCAGCTGATCCCCCTGCACCATGGACAAAGATGATAGTCTTCTTTACAGAATCTCCTGCTTCTTCAAAGTTCACTGACATGAGTATTTCTAAATATAAGATTCCTAAAGACTTTGTTTTCTGTACTTATTTAGAGAACCAATATGAGTTCGAGGGTTCTCTCACCGCTTAGCAATTCCATACGGAACATTAATTGAATCATAGCATATTTGATTAGAAAATGAGAGCCATTGTGCAGAATGTAAGAGAGACTGCATATCTAGCTACACATATACAAAGAAGCTACCTTTAAATCAGCAACGAAACCGAAAACAATTGATGCCAATTCATAACAAGAACTCCCTTCTTCTGAGTATTGGAGGGGGTGTTCTGATGATTCTCGCTGGAGTCAGCGGAGCTATCGGAGTGATTGGTGAGATCTCTGATATTATACAATATTTCTATGGTTTGGAATTTTTCAACACCTTTGAGAATTTCATGGCAGGTTTGGCGATGTGGGCTGGCCTGGGTGGTTTTGTCGTTATTCTTGGTGGTTTGATTCTTACCACAGAAAAGGTTCGTTTTGGAAGAATGGTAATTCTTGCGGGTGTCACAGTGGGTGTTGTGGGATTATTGGTTACACTTGTTCAGATGGCATCGACTGGAACATTCGTTATGGGAATGATGGAACAGATGCAGCAATCTCTTGGTTGGATTGGAGCAATAATCGCGTATATTGGAAGAATTATTGCTGAGCAAAAGCCAATTTTGGACAGAGAATGATCACACGTCAAAGATAGAGACTGATACCTCTAGATTCTTTGCAGCTTGAACACACTCTTTTAGGATTCCTTCTTTATCTACATCCATTGGTGCAAACACGGAAACAAACCAAACACCCTTGTTCGTACCACAGATTAGACTTACTGCACCTTCTGGATTGATTGCTACAAATCCTTGTTCAGTTGTTAGTGCTGTGATGAAAGATATATTCTTCAGTGTGAAGTTTGGTTGATGCCCATTCCAAGCCTGAATGATTGAATCGATATCGTTAGCAATGTCCATATTGTCACTTGCATAGGCAACTTTTCCCTCGTACGTAAAAACACTGAAACCAGATATCTCAGTGTAGTTGCTCATTGCGATGTCTATTGTTCGCTTGATTCTCATTGCCATTATTATCTCAAAGAAAACAATTCTAATCCTCTAAAATGGGTTTTCCGGTTGTAGTCCTTTGGAGGAAAAATTAGTTATGCAATAGGAGCAGCAATCATTATTGCCTTTGTGAGAAGAAGTGTTCGATGATGAAGTTCATCGTTGCTTACGCTGGCAACGAATTTATTGTCCGCTACAGTGAAACCATGACGAAGGCCGATATCTTTCAGATTACTGTGCTGTATTTCTGAGGAAACAAGTCTGTATGAGAACCATTCGTCCGTACCTTTTTCTTTGATCTCGCAGCTAACTCTAAACATAATACCGTTCTCAAGGATGATTTTGAATCGTTTCCCAATCGTCTGTTTCACAACAGCTTTTGAACCAAGAATACCTCTTAGCACAGCTAGCGTGAAAGTTGAAGCGGGCCCAGGTAGGAATGCCCATGACCAAAATCTGAATGTGACAACCAGCAAGCCAATGGCAATAACTAGGCCGATATTGTTGAATGATGCAACAACTTCAAGTCCGAGGAGCCAACCGGGTTCTGAAGGTCCATTGGGACTAAGCCCAGCGAGTCCTGATGTGTAGTATAGGAAGAACGTAATTGAGAAGATTATGATCAGCGCTGAGAGAATGATCCTAATTCTATCTTTATAGAGTGCCTTTGCTTCCCTTAGGAGATTATTCTCCATTCACTCTTCCTCCAGTGCTTTCGTGTATACTTTTAGTGATTGTTTTCCATACACTCTACAAAGATTTACGAGAACAGATAGCAGCGGATGCTCATTGTTAATCCGAATCGCATAAAGCTTCGGTGTCAGCTGGTCTATCTGAATCATCTCGTTCTCTTTCAAGTGTGAGATAACGCCCCTGTATAGACTTCTTGATTTCCCACTGTAGCCAATGAGTTGGCTTAATTGAACACCACTCACGCTTCGAGGGTAGATGTGAGCCAGTGCCAACAGAATAGCTCTCCTTGTATCATTTAGAGATGCCATCAGTTGAACTAACTCATACACTGATGCGTTGTTGATGTCACTTTTCAATTTCCGTTAACCTACTATTACATTGTTTGTGTCCGGATGAACACATCGATTGCTTGTTTTTAGACGTCATTCTATCCGTAGCTCAGTGGTAGAGATATTCGCAATTTGCTATATCTTTCTTACTAATTCCTAGCTGGTCGTTCTATTTTCGACTATTTGAATGAAAACATCGGCCAAAGTGTTAATAGCGTTTAATCAGCAACTTTCAGGTAGAACCTTAATCATAAGGAGGAATATGTTATTTCATCATTTTCGAGCAAATACTTCGGTTGGCTCTTTGCTATGGCTATAGTCCTCATTGCAGGTTGGTTCCTACTGCCAGATGGTTATAATGATTTGATAGCCATCTTCGCACCTCAGTTTGGTAATTATATGAGGCCAACAGTAGTCATGGTCAATCTGATACTTGTCAATCCGATGAGTAACTTCACTATGATAGCTGTTTGGGCAGGAGCTGGTTTCGTTGGGGGAGTAATGGCTGGAACCAAGAAAGGTGCCTTCGTCGTCGGTTTGATGGTTTGGCTCTCTTGTTTTGGTTTAATAGCACTGTTTGTATATCTGCTATTTCAAAGCGGTATCGCACTTGGCTCATTCGTTGTCCCACCTGGTTCATCAATTGTTGACATTCTTGGAATACCAATAATTCAGGGAATGATAGATCAGATTTTGCCTCTGCTCTCAGGATTAGGAGGATTCGATATGAGTTCCATACTGACACTTATCACACCATTGTTATTGTGGTTCTTTACTCCGGCCATAGTCGTGATTGTGGCAGCTATTGTTGGAGCCGTAGTTCGACCAAAGGAGGAATTCTAGATTGAAACTAAATTATAAGCACGCATTTGTCATCATTGCACTGGGCTTTTTATTGTCTGCGCCAGTTGTAGCAGCAGCTAACACTGGTGGAGCAGTAGTTGCACAGGATATTGACCAAGACTTCTTCTTCGACTTGATCGAGAATGGTGCTGAAGTTGTTGTTGCTAGTATCGGTCCTGGAGGAGAACCTGCGGTAGTTTATGGACAACTCGGTGTGCCATCTGCTCGGTTAGGTCTTGATGATCCTATGTACGAAGGTGTTCTCGTAACAGCTCTGCTAGCAACTCAAGGAGAACTACTAGACTATGTTATGGACTTGATCGGTTCAAATCTACTCAATTTCACGGGAGCGGTCAATGACGATTTCATGATTACTCAGTTTGGTGAGGGTGGATTCGACATCAATTCAATATTCGGAATGTTGGGCACAGATTTCAGTCTTCTAATCGATGTTTTCATCGATGTTGAAGATGCCACCGCTCAAACAAACATGGCTGCAATCAGAACTCATCTTCAGACCGAATTTGGTTTCTCTTTTGCGGAACTTCTGAACCTACGGATTGATGAAGACTTTCTACCCCCAGAAATGGGTTTCACATTGCCCTTCACTATCAATCTCTTCATCTATCAGATAACCAATCCTTTCGAGGATGCGGTAAACAGTATACTAGATGTGATGGATCAGACTGGATTCCTTGCTTCAATAGACAGAACTGTTTTCACTGAAGCTAGAGCTTCTGGTGCTGGAATTCTAGCAGTTCCTGATATGGGTGATCTGATGGACCTAATCGGGGGATTCGCAGGGAATGGTACCCCTACTCCATCATCTTTCCTAATATCACAGTTACCAGCTCTCGATGGTCCAGTTGCTATTGCAGCAGCAGGTTATATCGGGGACCAAGTAATGTCCACAACCTCAGATGAACTCAACATCTTTGAAGACCTACTAGGAAAATCACCATCCCAAACCGTGACCGGCATGACTGGTGGTCAATCTCTTGTAGCTGCATTCGTTCCTGATGTTAATATCACAGGATATTCACCTGAGGATGAAGCACTCAACAGGACTTTCTATGATTCAGATGCTGGCATTGTCTTTTGGAATGCAACAGAGTATACGGCTCAATCAGACTACACACTGAGTTTCGATCCAGGTAGCTTCCCACCTATGGTTACCTTTACTCGATCATTTGATCCTGAAACCACAGTAACAGGTGGGTCAACCCAGGTTACCGTGTCAGTTCACAATCAGGGTACAGAACCAATCTACGACATTTCAGTCGTTGATAATATGATTGGAACTACTTATGATTCTGTAAACGTAACTGGTACACAGAGCGCAACATCTGCAATTCTTACCGGTGGAAGTATGCTGAATATCACCTATACGGTGACTTTCAATTATGAGGGCGGATACGCATTCGCACCAGCTGAGCTGATGTACGACTACAATACAACTACCTACCATAAGCAAACGCATATCGATGGATATACTGTTAGTGCTGACCCAATAGGCCTTCTGACACAGATAATCACCGAAGGAATGCCTTTCACTGGTGCTATTATTGGAGTGGTCAGTCTAGGTGCAGTAGTGAATATTGTGCTTATGGCTCGAGGCAGAGGCGCTGGATCATATCAAGTCTAATCTACATAGTTGATCCTTGTTGAGTTTATCTCAACTTGGATCTACTCTCTTCTTTTTCTCAACCTGCATCATCTTTATCTTATTCTGAAAACATGTCATAGTCATGGCACTCAAGGATGAACTCAATGGATATTTGAGGTTACCAAGAGCGTTCTTTGGTATTCCTGAATCAAAATCAGGAACGTCAGATGTTGGAGTCATTGGTGTCCCGTATGATTTAACATCAAGCTATATGCCAGGTACACGCTTTGGTCCTGATGCCATTAGAAAGGCTACTGATGATGAGAGGTCTCATAGCTACCCTTTATCTTTGGGAAGATCAGATTCCGATGATATTTCACTCTCTAAACGACTCACACTCGAAGATGTAGGCGACCTAGAAGTATCGATGAGACTACCTGAAGCAGCAGCTGTAGACATTTCGGAAGCATCTGCAAAGCTCGCTCAAAAAGATACCAAATTATTATTCCTTGGTGGTGACCATTTTATCACATATCCTATTCTCAAGGGTTTGACCAGAGGTCGTCCTGGTCGATATGGACTCATCTATCTAGATGCTCATGCAGATCTCTATTCGGAAATGGGTGGATATCAGCTCTCTCATGCCACTACAGTACGTCGTATTATCGATGATAGTCTATTGAAACTAGAAGATGTGGCAGCATTCGATTTACGTTCTGCTCTACCCGACCAACGAAAAGAGCTCACAGGAAATACTGCGCCAAATGTTTCCATTGATGCGTTCTCTAAACGTGTTGGGTCTATAGGGAAGAGGGTTGATCAGCTTTACATATCGGTAGATTTGGATGTGCTCTCTCCTGAGGTTGCCCCTGGCGTTAGTCATCCTGAATCAGGTGGTCTATCAATGTTAGATTTAGTCACACTACTAAAGGTAGCATTCTCAACAGGAAAAGTCCGATTCGTAGATGTTGTGGAATTGAATCCTCTCATTGATAAGTCCGATCTAACTTCAATCGCTGCTAGAGATATCGTCAAAGAGATTCTCACTGGATTTGTTAGTCCGTAATTGTTTTAAGTAGTAATTACACATAATTTAAAGAAGAAAATGAGTCTTTCAAGTGCAAAAACTGTTGATAAGATAAGTGTCCGAGCTGGGAACACATTGCGTGAGCTAGGATTTGGTGCACATGAAACTGCCGTGATATTAGGTCTAAACAGACTTGAAACTGCAACTGTGTCCGAACTCTCTGAAGAAACACACATTCACCATGCAAATCTCTATGCAGTACTTGACACTCTTGTTGGAAAAGGATATGTTGTATTGCATCAAGGTCGACCAAAGATTTACCAATTCGCTCCTTTGGACCATCTCAAAGAGATGATGTCTGCTAAACTCAAGAACCTGCTTGAGGATCTCGTTAGGCTACAAGAAGTCCGTGAAATCAAGAGTGCGGTTCCTGCGTTAATCTACACAATTAGAGGAACTCCAGAAGTGACAGCAAAGATGCAATCTATGATTGAACGTGCATCTACCACCATACTTCTTGTTGCACCCAATCTTAATGATTTTGGAGAAAGTACTATTGAAGCTTTGAAATGGGCGGCTGAACGTGGCGTTCAGATCAAGGCAATTCTTGGCGTTCAAAGCAACATGCAATTTCGAAACTTCCAACAGCGTATTAAGGAGGATACACTAGCTATCGATTTGGTAATCGATTCAGTTGAAGCAATGATCTCAATGCCGGATCTCAGTGTTTGTGGTTGGACAGACAATCCGCTCATTTCAATGCAACTCGAAGGATTTCTAGAACAGACTTGGAAGATGTCAAGGAAGGTATGATTCATGGCTGATTACGATGTTATTATTGCAGGAGCTGGTACTGGAGGAGCAACTACAGCATATACTCTTGCAAAGAGAGGTCACTCTGTACTTCTGATAGATAGAAAGGAAAGAGATGGCATTGGTGAGAAGACCTGTGGTGATGCACTTGGGTCACATCATATCAATGAACTGAGAGAGTTGGTAGGCATACCAGAGCTACCAGCGGGAATCGTTGAATACGAGGTCAATGGAATTGATCTGATTGCTCCAGACCGGGACCACAGACTGAGAATGGAAGGTCCTACTACTACTGGGATGTCATTTAACAGACTCAAGATGGGTCAGTGGTTTGTTGGGCTTGCTGAGTCTGCTGGTGCTGAAGTTATGGCGTCGACCCGGGTCAAGAAATTACTTTTCGACGGTGGAAAGGTATCGGGTATCAAACTCTCAAAAGGAGGTGGACCTGAGAAAGATGTTACAGGTCGAATAGTAATTGATGCCACAGGCGCAACTGGAATGCTAAGAATGCAGCTGCCTGAGAGCTCACCCGTTGAGCGTCATATTGATGGTGAGGACAGAATGGTAGCCTGGCGTGATATATACGAGACCCCTGATTTCGATTTTGAGACCCCTGATATTCTAGACATTTTTTGGAATCAAGATGAGACTCTTGGAGGCTATACTTGGGTATTTCCACAGGGGAAAAATCGGGTCAACGTTGGCAACGGAGTAATGACAATCAAGGGTCATCGTAATCCAAAGCACATCCAGAATGATTTTGTGAAGAAGACTTGGATTGACACATGGGGAGAGATCAAAGTCCTAAACAGCAGTGGAGGAGTAGCTCCGATTCGACGACCTATTGACACAATGGTCGATGATAACTTCATGCTTGTCGGAGACGCAGCTTGTCAAGTGAACCCAATTCATGGCGGGGGTATTGGTTCATCCATGTTGGGAGGAGCACATGCTGGAATCACAGCCTCTGAAGCTCTGGAGAGAAACGACACTTCGATTGAGTCGCTCTGGATCTATAATCCAAGGTATCACAAAAGCTATGGCTCAAAGCAAGCTGCCCTTGATGTTTTCAGATGGTTCTTGTTAAACATCACAAATGATGACATCGATTATGCATTCAAGAAGCAAATAATCAAGGCAAGCGACCTTCTTGACACGTCAATGACCGGAGAAGTCAAGTTTGGTGCTGGAGAGAAATTCAAACGACTTGTAGCTGGATTTGGAAAGATTCCATTGTTGCTTCGAGTATCAAAAATTTCCAAGCTTATGAACAAAATTCGTGTTGTCTATAGCGAATATCCCGAATCTCCAAAGGGCTTAGAATCTTGGAAAGCTAAATTAATTCCTATATACGAGGAAGCCAAAGCAGCGTAGGAAAGCAATGTATTTCCTTTTCATGGACATGTGTTTCTCTCCTTTGTGATTATACTAGGAAAGTGCATCAAGATTAAGTTTGAGATGTGTGTAAACTTCCGTTCAAGAGTACGAACAACATGGTTAAAGCCGATTGACTCTCAGGATGTTTGATTATCTTGGTCGATAAGGTTCGTCTATCTTTAGGAACAGCAATCCAGTTGGGACTAGAGACCGGAAAACCTGACCCGGACTTCGCTACAGCCTTTCTCATGACATATCGTGTGGGTAAATGTAATGCCAACTGCGCGTTTTGTCCTCAAGCTAAAGAGAGTACTGCGTCCTCAGATCGACTATCGAGGATATCTTGGCCTGAATACGAGATTGATGAAATAGTACGTAAATGGTCTAGACCTAGACAATTTAGACGGATATGCATTCAGACCATTTGCTATCCAGAAGTTGTAGATGATGTAAGGCAGATTGTTGGAGAACTACGAAAAATCTCAAAATTACCAATATCTGTTGCAATTCATCCGATAACAAAAGAAGAGATGGTATGTTTAAAAGAAATCGGTGTGTCCACTATCGGGATTGCACTAGATGCTAGCACTCCTGAACTTTTCGAGAAAGTAAAGGGAGAACAGAGGAAATCCACATATCGTTGGAATCTCCATACTCAGGGATTGAAAGATGCTCTCGATATCTTTGGTATTGGTAATGTGACAACGCATCTCATTATCGGGTTAGGTGAAACCGAGATTGAGGCAGCTGAATTCATCATGAGGATGTATGAACTAGGTATCAGCGTTGGTCTCTTTGCATTCACAAGTATCAAAGGTACATCTCTTGAAAAACAGGAATCACCAGATCTTGCAGCTTACAGAAGAATTCAAGCAGTCAGACATCTTATTTCAAGAGGTCTCTTGAAAAGAGCGCAGGTAAGAGTCTTAGATGAAGGTAGAATAGCACTCGATATTGATGCATCATCACTTAGACAAATCTTATCGTCAGGAGAAGGATTTCAAGTAACAGGTTGTAAGGGTTGCAATCGACCATACTATAATGAGCGACCTCGAGGACCAATGTACAACTATCCAAAGCATCTGACAGAGGATGAGATTCTGAAATCCATCGAAGAAACCCAGCTGGTGACATAAGTGGATGAGTTTCGATTCATTGACCTAGAAACACATGACGCATACATGAACATGGCAATCGATGAAGCAATCATGTTGGCAATGAAAGAGGGAAAAGCTCCACCTACACTCAGACTCTATCGATGGAAGCCATCCGCGGTTTCTGTTGGAACTTTTCAGAGCATGAGTGATGAAATAGATGTCGAATTCTGTAGGGAGAATGGGATCGACTACATTCGTCGAATTACAGGAGGAGGCGCTGTTTTTCACGATTATGAGGGAGAGGTGACCTACAGTATCATTATGCCCAAAGAGCACAGATTAGCATTAAGTGATATTCTCGAGTCATACAGACTTCTATGTGGAGGTATCGTGAATGCCTTGAAGCATCTTGGTATTGAAGGTGAATTCAAACCAATCAATGATGTCAATGTGGGTGACAAGAAAGTATCAGGAAATGCTATGACGAGAAGACATGGTTGTATTCTCCAACACGGAACAACTCTGCTCGATTTGAATATCACTCTGATGTTCACAATTCTAAAAGTACCGCAAGAAAAGATCTCTGACAAGATGATTTCAGACGTGAAGGAGAGAGTCACTTCCATCCGTGAAATCCTAGATAGAGATGTGCAGATCGGTGAATTAGAAGAATCCATTATGCTTGGATTCTCCGATGCACTAGATATTGAACTGGTTTCAGGGGTTCTGAGTGAAGAAGAACAGGATTCAGCTTCGAAACTCGCGCAGGAAAAGTATGCTACTGACGGCTGGAACTTCGCGAGGTAGATGTTATGCTCAGTTCTAGCTACAAGATTCCTGGTGGAAAGCTCGTCAAGGTCAAGCTATGGGTCGACGTAGAGAAGATAAAACGAATCACGATATTGGGGGACTTCTTCCTTCATCCTGAAGAAACAATTCAAGCGATAGAAAATGCGCTTGTTGGAACCGAATTGAATGTTACCTCAATTGAGAGCATTATTTCCAAAGTTATGAGTGAATCAAATGCATCACTTATTGGAGCAACACCTGAAGATCTTGTGACTACAATAATGATAGCATGGGATTCAAAGTAAGAATTACTCAATAGGTTCTACTGAGATTTTCAACCGCTTTCTTCCTACGTCAACAACATTCTCAACCCTGATACATGATTCCTTGAGTGTCATCTCGAATTTTTCTTCTACACCAAAGTAGACGTTCTCAAGCTTCTCAAAAGGTGATTCTGAATTCAAGTCCTTTGAACTCTTATATTGAAGAAGATTGACCTTGCCACTGCTGCCATGTATATTCCAAATTGTTGACACGATGCTATCAGCTTTCTCTCGATCAACAGCGGGAGTAACTGCTGCAATAAAGCTCTTTGCGAGGTCTTTTCCAAAGGGACTCACAGTCATCGGTCCACCTATCCAATCTCTGTCCAGGTATAACACACCTTCATGGAGTGTCTGAGACTGATCGACCATCATTCTTACGTCGATGAACTCTGGGAAACCACCCGGTTTGAGGTATATTTCTTGCAAACCTCCACTCATTGGTTTTCTTCCACTTTCAGAGAAATTGAAGAATGAGAAGAAATCAGTTTTCTGAAGGTCTTCATAGCTCATCAGAATTGTCTCCACATGTGAAAAAACCAGATGACGTCACTACTCTTTAGCCTTTCTCAAGATGAAAATACTTCATATTTCCAAAAAAATCAAATTTATATGCCAATAACACTTGCATAGTTTTTGCTGTGGGGTTTTGGAATTGAATGAACGTGGTGAGCTATCACGCACTTTGGTGTTCCTGATAGTCACATCTGCAATTATGATTGGTTTGTACATGACCAGTTTCTACAGCTATCTCTTATTTCATTCAATCATCGAGCTGTTTGCAATCATCGTGGCTTCAGCAGTTTTTGTGATTGGTTGGAATTCAAGAGAGGAATATAGTTTCTTCAGATTCATTGGTATCGCATACCTCTTCATTGCAAGTATTGATGTTCTCCATACTCTCTCTTACAGTGGAACAGGAATCTTTCCTGGATTTGATGCTAATCTCCCTACTCAACTCTGGATTCTTGCAAGATATATTGAAGCTGGCTCGCTTCTTGTAGCTCCTTTTGTTATGAAGAAGCGTGTGAGAAGAAGGATTTTCGTTATTGGTTATTTGATTCTTTTTGGATTATTGCTTACTACAATTTTCACCGGTGTATTTCCGGATGCCTATGTTGTTGGTGAAGGACTTACCTTATTCAAAATAGCTAGCGAGTTTGTCATATCTGGAATTCTCATTATTGCCGTGTATGTTTATCATCAGAAAAGGAAAAGCTTTGATCCTATGGTTCTCAAACATCTTTATGCAGCAATTGCTATTACCATCGCAGCTGAAATGGCATTCACACTCTATGCAGAACCATATGGCCTCGTAAATATGATTGGACATTACCTCAGATTCGTATCGTATTATCTAATCTACAAAGCATTTGTGGAATCTAGTTTAATCAGACCATTCGATGTGATGTTCAGAAACTTGAAAGCAAGTGAGAAATCTCTCATCGCAGCAAATGAATCTCTAGAGCTGACGAATAAGATCGTGAGACATGACATTCTTCACGAGCTTTCTGCCGTCGCTCTCACTCTCGAGATCTTTGAACAATCAAATAAGGAGGACTATTTGCTAACGCAGGCCCTTGAGAGTATTGAACGGTGTACAGAACTAATTGATTGTGCGCGTCAGATGTCATTAATCTATAAAGGAAAAGTCGAAATCTTCCCAACTGATGTACGAGAAACGCTTCTTCGTGTTATTGGCGGCTCTAATCTGGAAATTACAATTGATGGCGATGGAATGGTGATGGCTGGAGCTGGCCTTTTCTCAGTCTTCCGGAATATCGTACTTAATGCAGAAACTCATTGCAGAACTAACAGATTGGAGATCACCGTGAGTAAAGAGGGTGATAATATCGAAACCAGAATTAGCGACTTTGGTTCAGGTATAGCTAAAGAGATTCGGGAGAAAATCTTCGAGGAAGGTTTCACGGCTGGTGAATCGAGAGGATCCGGTCTCGGTCTGTTTATTGCCAGGAAAGTGATTGAGAGCTATGGTGGCAAGATATCTGCTGAACCTAACGAACCATCCGGAAGTACATTTGTTGTGTCATTACCCCGTGTTAAAGAAGCATGATTCATTCCGTGGAATTGTTAGCTTTTCGTGTCTGAAATACTTGTACTGCTGCAACTGATACAGCAAGAATGATCAATCCAATCCAATCTAGGTAATTCGGGTATTCACCTAAGAAGATTATCGACAATATCACAATTTGTGGCATCATGGTGCTGTTGATCAGTGTCATATCTATAGCCCTCAGTACTCTCATAGCTTTGTTCCATAGGTAGAAGGCCAATGCGGTGTTAATAGCTGCGAGCCATAAGACGTAGAACCATGACATTAATGAGAAAGAAACAATTGGTTCTGTGATTAGACCAAAGAGCATCAAGAAGATAGACCCAATGGACATCATAATTCCAGTGACGACCAACGCTGGTGTGTCACGAGCTCGATTTATTGCTCTTCCAATTATTGATGAGAACGAGTTTGCTAAGAGACTGATGATACCAATAAAGAGCCCTAGAATTGATACTCCCACAAAATCAAGAGGGTAGAAATACAAAATCACACCAATAATCCCGATAAGAATGAGACCTGTTTCCACAGCTGACGGTTGTTCACGAAGCCAAGGAATTGCCATGATGAGCACGATAATCGGTGTCAGATTAAGTATCAGCGAGAAAGTTATCGCAGGCAGATAGTATAGACCCAGGAATTGAGTTCCTTGTGTCGCTGAAATATAGACGATGCCGTAAAGTGTCAGCATTCCCCACCATCGTCTTGGTCGACCCTTCATTGATGCACGCATTTTAGTTTGTGACGCTATCAAAACAAGCAAGATCAAGGAAGCTATTGAATATCTCAATCCAGCGAATGTAAGAGGAGGAATCTCTTCGAGTCCGAACTTAATGACGATGAATGAGGAAGACCATAGCACAGTCACAAAAAGAGCTTGTACAACTGCGACTGTTCGAATCCTCTTTGAATACTGGGTCTTGCCTATTTCTGGTTCCATCAAGTTCAGTTTCTCCGTTATCTCTCGATAGATTGAAGTAGGTATAGATGTTATGCCGTCATAAGACGGGTGTTTATAAGAATGATAGAAGCAAGGCTCGAGATTGCTGCTGAGGGGTATTACTCGTGCGATCTCACACGAAAGATTCCAGTGAAAGTTCATCTTGTTTCCATCAATGGTCCCCTGGGATTTGGGATAATTGAAAGCTTAACTGGAGAAGAGAAACCAATCGTCAGGTATGTCAGAGCACTGGAGAAGTCATCAAGCACAGTTGAGGTCAAAGTAACTCATAAGACTCCTGAACTGTACTGGACTGAAGTTGTTCACAAGCTGAAGCAAAAATCAATCCACGAAACTATACTGGATTGTGGATGCATGTCTAGACTTCCAATCGTTATTGCAAGTGGAACACAAATCCATCATCTGCTTGCACCAAATCAAGCAGCATTCAGAACTGCATTTGATACACTCAGGGATAATTTCACCAAGGTCACCCTTCTGAGAATACGTCGTTCTCCAGGGGGGATATTTGATCCAGGTCTTACAGAGAAACAACTAGAAGCAATCAAAGAAGCAATGGTCCAAGGTTACTATGAGATACCTCGAAAATGTGAAATCAAGCATTTCGCGAAGACATTAGGAATAAAACGAGTTGCAGCTCAAGAACGGTTGCGACGTGCTGAGAGGACGATAATGAATCAATTTGCAGAGGAATTCCTCTGACGCTTATGGATAACAGTGAAATAGGACAATGTTATCGGTATAACGATTGCGATGGCGGATTCAGAATACTCACATGACAAGAAAGTTCAGAAGATTGATTCAGATATCAGGAATTTCGAAACTAATCTACAGAAAGCGGAGATGAATCTTGAGGGATTGGACGCTCGCTTGGATACTGAAGTTGCAGGCTACCGAAGCACACTAACATCTAAACGAGAAGCGTATGAAGCAATTCAAAGACAACTCCGAGAAGCTGAGCGTGATTGGAAAGGTGTAGATAAGGAATATAGAGAAGCAAAGAAACGAAAAGAAAAGACTCGCTCGAAACTCAAGAAAGAAGTTGACACTCTTCGGAAAAGGATTCGTGACGCAAAGAAAACTAAGGAAAAACGTTTTCGTCAGCTGAATAAGGAAAAAAGGAAACTTGTTGAGAAAGCGAAAAAAGAGAAGGCTCGAGAAATGGAAAAGATGAAGGCACGAGAGCTGGAAAAAGTAGAGAATGAGAAGCGTCGAGAACTCGGATTAAGCTGAAAGATACTGGTTATTGGAGGGGGATAACATGAATGCATACTTCACTATCGTGCTTCTAGGAATGGGTCTATTCTATATCGTTTGGGCTCTTGGTTGGTTCCTCGAATGGCTCTCTCATCGCTTGCTTCGGACTACTAGAGACCCTGGTTCACGCTCTTGGTACATGTTGGTTGGACCCGGAGTTGCCTTGCACGAGTCCTCACATTATTTGGGATGCAAGTTCACAGGAACTGAAGTGGTAGAATTCAAACCGATAAATGTTGAGCGGCAGGGTGATCAAATTGTACTTGGTTATGTCAAGTACATGAAACCGAATAGTGGGTTCAAGAATGCAATAATCAATCTAGCTCCAGTTGGAGTATCATTGATACTTTTGATTTTGTTCGCGTTTGGAGCAACATTTCTTGTTCCTGACAGACCTGAACTAGGAGGAAGTGCAATTGATCTTCTTGTGGATCTAATTAACCTCAAATCAAATCCAACACTCCTTGCAGATGCAGTATACCCAATCACCCAGATTAGTGGTTTTGTCTACTTGTTTCTGTACACATTTGGAGAACTAACAGTTGTTAATCCAGTGTTTTGGATTGTTGCTTTTCTAGCCATGACGATCATGTTTTCAAATGCCCCCTCAGATGTTGATATTCGCAATGCGGCAGGTGGTCTCAAATACATCATGGTATTCAACATCATCTGGCTGATAGTGGCGTATCTAATGCCAGCAGCAGGATGGGTATTGTACGGTGTATACGAAGCGCTCGCAGTACTGTTCACACTGGCCATCGCTTTTGCAGCTGTTGGGTATGGATTCTTCATTCTTGTAGCAATTTTGGGAAAAATCAGGTCACCTTTTCAGATACTTCCTTTAGCTGGATGCATTCTTACAGGCGTAGCATTTTGGATGATGGGACCGGGCATACTAGCCACAATCTCTCTAGTGATGCAAACTCAGATCTCTATTGGAGTTCTTATTGTGATTGCCTTCCTATTACTGATATTGAAATCGACAAGAAACAAAGGGTAATACCTAGAGTCTTATGCGAATCTGAAATCCCATACTCAGGTACTGAATATGGCCAAAATCGACCTTGTACGGAGACCATCGCTTATCTCTCCTCGGCATTTGCTTCGATATATTTTCTTCACTGAGATGCAAGTTGAACAAGCTGCAAAGATTCTGAATACAATAATGCAGAAGAGTGGGGTCGTGAAAGACTCAGAGTGGAGCACCTTCGTTCTATCCAGTAGAGGTCTCTATGTCAAAGTTATGCGGAAGCTTCGAGATGTTGGACTCGTAGAGAAAAGAATGGGTGAATTTCGTTTGGCGAGTGATTTTTCCAGTGCTCTATCGAAATTATCAAAGTATTGGTCAGATATTGTGAACTCTTTTGGGGAAGGAGACCGTTCTATCGAATTCTAAATTGTCTATTCGTCTACTTTGACTTCTCCCTCTTTGATGTCCATTTTGCCAAGGGTAGATTTCACAGTTTCACCCCGGATTGCCAGAACATCCAATTTCTTTAGCTCACGAGCCCATTTCATGGCTTGTCCCTTCGGGACACCCAGTGATCTACCAAGTTCAGTGAAAGTGATTGAACCAACCTCATCAACGAGCAGTAAGACCTTGGTGTTTCCCTCCATTCCAAGGACCTTGATATATCGTTGAGTGCGTGTTTCGGACAAATCTCTCTGCTCTAAAGAGAGGTCTCGTTCCTTCTCCATAAGGCGTGTCGCTTTCTCAAAAGCATCTTTTTGCATCTCTGCAACCTTGAGTGCTTCTTTAGCGTCTTTGTTATCCGTTTCTAGATTGTGGATACGTTCATCCATAGTTTGTACTTCAGCAATGCGCGCCTCAAGCGACTCCAACTCCTCTAGTCGATCTTGAGCAATCTTCTCTACGTTCGTTTTCTCTCCTTCTAAATCAGAAATTTGGGTTTCTAATTGCTTAGAAGTAGCAACTATAGTTTCAGCCTCTTTACGTTTATCCTCAAGAGATTGTTCTAAAAGTTCGATCTTGGATTGGAAAGCTGCAATCTCTGCATCGGTCTTCTCTGTCTGTGGTATGACAAGGGCTGCTTTTTCCTTGTATACTTTTATCTGACCTTGAACCTCACCTAGGTTTATCTTAAGTTCTTCAGCTTCTTTCTTTGCAGTTTCAGCATTTCGAGTTCTTGATTCAATCAAAGCATCTTTCAACAGAAGGTCGTCTTTTTGGTCTTTGACTTCCTCTTCCAGACTTGCGATGCGTCGCTCATATTCTTCTTTTGCAACTCCTGTAGCCTTCGTGGTATCAACTTGAGATTGAAGTGTTCTAATCTCGGTCTCTAGTTTTGCCACTTCAACCTGCTTTTCTGAAAGCTCAGTCCTCTGAACAACAGTTTCTTCTTCAAGACTAGTCATGAAAGATCTTACGATGTCTTGTTGTTCAACTATCGTTCTTCTTAGATCAACCTCTGATTCTCTAACCCGGAGGGCGAATTCTTTGAATTTATCTTGCGTCTGTTCAACTATCTTATCGACTAATCCCTTTTCTAAAGCTGAAAACTCTGCATCGACGATATCTACAAACATAGTTTCGATGAATTCTTTATAGAACTTCATCCGAAGACGCTCAACCATCTCTTCGGATATTCGAGATTTCAAATCAACAACATTTCCCCGGAATGTCAAAAGCTGTGTAGCAAATATCCCAACTACACCCCTCTGAAGTGACGAAATATCAGCTCTCAATGTTTCTAGCTTCTTTAGCAGAGCGTCGAAACCTGCTACGGCATCCTCATCTCCAGTTATTTCTCTGGGAGCTGAGGTCTCCAAATGCTCCACAAAATCAAGAGCCAGAGCTGCAGCAGAAATGAGATCTTCACCGTCCTCTACAGGCATTACAACCTCACCCGATTCTTGAACGCCCTCTGCGAATCTCTCAACTTCAGAGTCTGATAGGACTGCTCCTTTCAGTGCATCATCAAGTGTGGCTTTCTCCTTGTCAGTGAGTTTTTTTCTAGACATGGTGTCTTCCCCTGCAACCGAGGTAGCTGATTACTAGGCTTTGCTCTGTATAAGCTTTGTTGACGTATAAGGTGAATGTGTAATAAACTACTATCAATCGTGTTGTCGTACCAACATAATTGCATATGAGGCTGTTATTGAAATTCTACCTTTTTAATGCTCGTTAACTGTCAAGAAGAATGCATGATAACGCGAAAAACATGATAATATATTCGGAATTTTAGATTCCTTCCAAAAACAAGACGAGAAGATAATTCTCAGGCAATACTAGTCTGAACTTCACAATGACGAACTCATTCATTGTACTATTTTCAATGTAATAAAATCATTTATAACTACAATAACCACCAAAAATACAGTTCTCAGAAATTGAACACACAAATAGCTCATAAATTCGTGTTGATGCGTTTCTAGAATGTCAACATAATGTGGTTGATCGACAACAAGTCGGGATATTGGTCTGCTATCAGACGAAAAGGAGTAGGACATATGACAGGAGTACTTGAGGAGAAATTTGCTAAAGATTTGGTCGGGATTATACAGGACCCAGTCATGGTTCTTGATAGACAGGGAATTATTCTGAATATGAACTCAGCTGTAGGAAATCTCTTTGGCTACGGCAAGAAAGAAGCAACAGGTAAGCACTTTCTGGAACTCAGCTATGAGCATGCTACTTTACCCAAGGAGTTAGTGAGAGTAAAGAGGGATTTCAATGCAGCTGTCAAAACCAGTGCAAGTATTACTTTCGAGTATGAGTATATTACTAAGAAAGGAAAGTCAGTGCATGTTTCCTTTAGTGGCTCGTTATTGAAGAACTCCAAGCAAAAAACAATTAGTGTTATTGCAATCTTCAGCAACATTACCGAGCGCAAGAAAACGGATTGGACTTTAAGAAAGCGTGTGAAGGAGCTTGCCTGTCTTCTCGCTACATCTGAACTTGCCTCTAAACCTGAACTCAGTATTAATGCATTTCTGGAGGGAGTAGTCCAACTCATTCCTCCCACGTGGAACTACCCAAAGATCATATGTGCTCGTATAGTCTTGGGTGCGGAGGAGTTCACCACATCAAACTTCAGAGAAACCCAGTGGAAACAAGCTGTGAACATAAAGGTAAACAAAGAATTGAAGGGTGCAATTGAAGTCTACTACCTGGAGGAGCGGCCTGACATCGACGAGGGACCCTTCCTCAAAGAGGAACGGAACCTTATCAATAGCCTTGCGAAACAGATTGAACACATGGCTGAGCTTAGGAAAGCAGAGGAGGCGACGGAAGAACAACGTGAGTGGTTGAGTGGGACACTCTCAAGCATAGGTGACGCGGTCATCGCTACAGACACAGAAGCAAAAGTGACCTTGATGAATGCAGTAGCAGAAGAGTTGACAGGGTGGAACTCTCAGGAGGCCATGGGTCAGACCATTCACGAGGTCTTTCATATCATCAATGAGCACACTCGAGAATTAGCTGAGAATCCTGTCGACAAAGTATTGACGGAAGGCATCACAGTTGGACTTGCCAATCACACTTTGTTGATTTCGCGAGATGGACGGGAAATACCTATAGATGACAGTGGTGCACCGATTCAAGTCAACGGTGACAGAACACTCGGAGTTGTGTTAGTATTCCGTGACATCACCGAACGCAAAAAGGCGGAAGAAGTGGTTCAAATACAGAACCAAATTGCGGATGTCTTCCTCACAGTCCTAGAAGAAGAGATGTACAACGAGGTTTTGAACATCTTCATAGAAGCTCTGGACAGCAAGTTCGGGGTCTTTGGCTTCTTAGATGAGGAGGGCGCACTGGTTGTGCCATCCATGACAAGGCACATCTGGGATGAATGTCAAGTTGCTGATAAGACGATAGTGTTCCCACGTGACACCTGGGGTAAAAGTACGTGGCCTCGTTGTGTACAAGAAAAAAGGGTCATCCATATGAATGAACCTTCCACCATAACACCAGAGGGACATATCACTGTTGAAAGACATATTTCCATGCCCATCATTCATCGAGATGAGGTCATCGGACTCTTCCAGGT